>BNJU01001073.1_pt1 | contig 286465 bp, 391 predicted proteins | sample 8539281 | NCBI WGS metagenome assembly BNJU01 (sample SAMD00202456, study PRJDB9452) | human saliva metagenome | isolation source: human saliva | place: Japan | reverse complement strand
AACGACCGCCAACACCGTGCCTTCTATACGGGGATTCGACAGGAGTTTTAAGAATCGCTGATAAAATGAAGTCCGTCAGATTGGCGTAGATTTTTCGTCCGATTGAGGAGGTAAACCGGACGCATAGCGGAGGCTATGTGGAGGATCGCGGGCAAAAAGCGGGCAAAAAGATGCGCTAAGATAGCGGTGCTGATTTATCAGTGCTTCCTTAAGGAATCTGTCAGAGCTCCTTTAAGGGAAGCAGATTGACGGGCGGCAGAATATGGGTATAATATGATTATGGAAGTATGATAATGACCGTTCGTTATGTATTTGTCCGACTGTGCGGTGCTGGACGAAAGCTGACGGTGTCATGGCAATAAAATCGAATGAAAATTTTGCAGAACAGATTTAAGTCCTGTATATTTTTTGCCGATATATTTTTTAAGACGGCGGATTCCGTCTATTTACGCGATTGGTAAATGGAATGAACCATAGATAACAGTCAGGGAGGCAGTCTTTATGGCGATGGTGGTCAAGAATAATATGTCGGCGGTGAACACGCTCAACACTTTGAATAAGAATCAGAGTGCGCTGTCACAGAGTCTGCAAAAGGTCTCTTCGGGCATGAAGATCAACAACGCCGGCGATGATGCCTCGGGGATGGCAATCTCCGAGCGGATGCGCGTACAGGTGCGTTCTCTTGATCAGGACGACAGAAACGCGAAGAACGGCACGGCTCTTCTGCGCACGGCAGAGGGAGCGGTGCAGTCCACGGTGGAAGTCCTGAAAACCCTAAAGGAAAAGGCAATTAACGCCGCGAATGATACGAATACGGACGCAGACCGCCGACTGATTCAGCTCGAGGTCGACAAGATGATCGACCAGATCGATGAGAACGCATTGACGACATACAACGGAAAGTATCTCATCGACGGCTCGCGCAACGGCCTTGTCGAGGGACCGGGAGGTCAGGGGACGTTTACCTGCTTTACGAACATGAGTCTGTCGACAGATACAACGGGTCTGACCTTCCTGACGGAGCTGAAGCGCCGCGACGGAAATGATCTCGGCATTCTCCCGTCCGATACGCTCACGGCGTCGTGGGTCAAGGACGGCGTCACCTATACGCGCTCGGTTAGTCCCATTGGCAACACCATGGACATCGCGGGGGCAATCCGCCTTGTAACAGAGGATCACGCAGGCCTCGGTCCGACGAACGAATTGATCGGTACGGATGCTTATGGGCGTCCGGTCTATACGCCCGACAACAAGCCAGGTATCACCGTGCAGGCAAATAAGCCGGGCGTCGACGGGCAGATTGCGGGTCTTACCTTCTGCGTAACGGACAGCGAGGGGAAGATGCGCAACGATGTCAACGCCACCCTCGATGCGTTCAAGGAGACGATCCGTGCGCAGAATCCCTCGGAGGACAACGCACTGGTTCTCCAGACAGGAACGCGTGCAAACCAGGAGATCAAGGTCGGCTTTACCGATATGCGTTCTGCGGCGCTCGGCCTCCAGTCCCAGAGCGGAAATGGCTGGGATCATCAGCCGCTTCCGACGCCGTCGACTCCATACCCGCCGAACTTTACGGATACGCAGGTCGTCGGCATGGGGCCAAAGATCCAGGTGACGACGCGAGAGGCGGCAAATGCGGCGATCAACGTGTTTGACAATGCATTGATCAAGGCAACGGATGAGGCTGTCAACATCGGCGCGGTGCAGAATCGTCTCCAGTATACGAGCAACAATCTCATCGTTGCATCGGAGAACGTGCAGGCATCGGAGTCGACCATTCGCGATGCGGATATGGCGAAGGAAATGACGGCGTATACAAAGAACAACGTGCTCACACAGGCGGCACAGGCAATGCTTGCCCAGGCGAACCAGAACTCGAGTACGGTGCTCAGCCTCCTGAAGTAAATGACGAGACCCCTCTGATGGTCCTAGGACGATCGGAGGGGTTTTTTCTTGTTTTCTTATCGAATGTATGCTATTATATAGCGGAGTGTAACATGCGATAGATATAGGTGAGGATAAATAACGGCAAGGAGTGCGAAACCATGGGAAAGTATCGGGCACGGGAGCTGTCCAGGCGCGTGTGCTATGCGCTGGCAGCAGGACTGGCAGGCGCCTTTTTGATTCCACAGACGGCATCTGCCGCACCGATGGGCGAGCATGACATGACATCGGGTGTCAGCGTCGGGCGTCCGAATGCAGCGACGACGAACATCACCGGCACTGTGCAGAACAATGTCATCAAATGGAACGACTACTCCGTCAAGGCCGGTGAGACGGTCAATTATGATGCGCATAACTATCTGAACATCGTGACGGGCGGCAGTTCCTCCGCCATCAACGGAACAATCTCGGGCGGCGGTGATATCTATCTCGTCAACCCGAACGGCGTACTCATGGGCAAGACGGCATCCGTGAACGTCGGCAATCTCTACGTCTCCACGCAGGAGGCGTCGACGGTCAATGATACAGGATTTGCTACGTCGGGTGCCGCTCCGCTCAGCACTACGGCAGTCGGCAAGGCGGATGTCGTCAATATGGGCAGCGTATCGGCGAACAAGGTCGAGGTCTACGGCAAGAACATCCGTATTCTTGACGCAGGCGCGGTCAGTGCGGCGACCAGCCCTGTTGTCCTCCACACCGATGCGGCAAACGACGGCTATGCGCATATCGGCTACCAGACAGCGACGCCCCCCGCGGCATCCGCCTACACGGTGAACGGCACGGCGGCAACGGCGGACAACTATTATAAGCTCGTCCACAATACGACCGAGTTCCAGAATATCAGCAGCAACCTCGCGGGCAACTATATGCTCGCGAACGACATTGACTTTACAGACCCTGTGACAAACGCGGCAACGGCGGTGACGCCGCTTGGCGGCAATGGCGCGGCTCCGTTTACGGGGAAGATCGACGGCAACTTCTATAAGGTAAAGAACTATACCGTTTCCACCGCAGCCGGACGGACGGAACATGGCCTTTTCGGACGTGCGAGCGGCGCGCGCTTTGACAACATCGGGATCAAAGGTGTAAATATTGCGCTGCCAACAGGTCAGACGATCTATGGAGGAGCACTTGTCGGGTATACGACAGGCAATACGGTACTGCGCGGTGTGTCCGTGACGGACTCTACTGTGACAGGAAGACCCGGATATGCCGGCGGCATCATTGGGGGGGCAGACCACACCACCGTCTCGGAGTCGTACAGCAAGGTGACGACCAACAGCGGCGGTATTCTTGGCGGTGCATTTGGCAACGGCACTGTGTTTAATGACGTATATGGCGATGTCACGGCGCCGTCTGGTGCGAATGTTGCGGGATTGGCTTACTATATCCAGAATCCGTCCGTGTTCGCACCGGGCTTTATTGTGAACAGGGCCTATTCGACAGCAGCACCGTTTGTCTCCTCGTCAACGGCTCCGCCGATCAATAATACCTATACGATCAATAAGAGTACAGGTGAGGCGACGCTTTACGGCCTGACGACGCCTCCTCCGGCAGCTAAGGCAAAGACCTCTGCCACCTATGCAGGCTGGGACATCAATAACGACGGTGCCCCCGGGGCAAAGTGGCGCATCTACGAGGGCCGTACGCTCCCTATGCTGACGGCGTTTATGGACGGCACGGCGACAGCGACGTACAACTACCGCTACTTTAAGGCGGACGGAACGCCCTCTGCCGCGACAGGGAATACGGTCAAGACGAACGGCGAGCTGGATGCGTCCGGCAATATTAAACCACACAGCGGGGCGGATATCAGCCCGAGTACAACAGCTACTATCTCAAGATCGTCGACAAGACTGCGCCGAATGCCGTCGGCGGGGTGTCCAATGTGACGTTCAGCGGGAATGTTGATCCCGCGAAGGTAAAGGGCTACGTGAGCGGGCAGGATCTGAATACGACGGACGGCATCCGCAACGCGGGGACGAAGGCGATCCTCTGGACGGACGATCAGGAGGGGCCGAATCTGCGCGGGGTCAATGTCACGGTCAAGCCGCGCGAGGTTCGCCTCGACAACGGGACGATCAACCCCAACCGCATGTATAACGGCAAGAGCGACGTTACGGATGCATTTATCACTGCACTCACGAGCGGAAGCATCAGTACCTCGGGCTTTACGGCGGAGGATATTGCGGCAGGCACCGTCAACCTTGATTTCTCTACAGGCGGCTTCAAGGCACAGATGGTGTACAATGCGACGCTCGCTGCCGCAGGGGCGAATCTCGACAAGAACGTCGGCACGAACAAGCCTGTCAAGTTCAGCGGATCGATCGGTTTTACCGGCACAGATGCGGTAAACTACACCTTCGACAACACGTCGCTCAGCAACCTGACGGGCAGTGCGACCATCACCAAGGCACCGGTCTATCTCCATATCAATAAGTATAAGGCGGCCGACAAGATCTACAACGGCACGTCGAATGTCCCTGACACCGAAATGCTGCAGTCGGGCTCCGCGCCGAATGTCACACTCGACAAGACGTATACGGCACCGCCGTCTTCGGCGACACCTACCGTTCACCATGACGGTGAGATCATGCGCAACGACAGCAATGTGGTCGACGATATCGATCTCACGCCTGTCACGGACCCAAAGTACACCGATACGTCGGGCAATGAGCAGGTTCATGTCGGCAGCCATAAGCTGGAGTATACCAACGTCGGCCTGACGGGGGCTGATGCGGGGAACTATGAGCTGTTCTACAAACTTCCTTTGAGCGGGACAAAGACCGCTGTGACAAACAGCAAGCTCTATCTCGACGGCGATATTGTCCGGCGTGAGATCACGCGTGACAGCTTCAAGGTCTACGACCGCACGACAGGGTTTGAGGTCAGTGCGGAGAAGGTCTACGACGGGAATAAGTTCTATAACCCTGGGACGAATGTCTACCTTTCGGTCAATGCGCCGGCGAGCAGCACGACGGGGATCGTCGCGCGCGATCAGGGGCATATCACATTCAGCCTGAACGGCGGACAGGGACGTTTCCAGAATGGCAGCGGCAGCGATACGAAGAACGTCGCCGAGGCGACAAAGGTCGCCTACAATGTCACAGGCGTGACAGATACCCATACGGATACGTATGGCGGACACGAGCTGTCCGATTACTATGTCCTTGGGCCGGACGGCGTGACGAAGCACTCGCTCAGCAGTGCGTTTGACGCGACGGGCGACGGCAGGATCACGCCGAAGGTTCTCACGGCGGCCGTCGTGAACAACAATATCACGAAAGTCTACGACTCTATGCGCGAGCAGACCGACGGAAACCGCCATATTATTAAGGGCGATCCGCTGGTCACGCTCTCGGGCTTTGTGACGGGCGAGTCGCGTACGAATACGTCGACGGCGATGTATGCGACCAAGAATGTTATCCTGGACGCATTTGGCAGCCCCACGACACAGGCGGTGGACTACACCGCGTCCTTCGTGCGCCCTGCGGGGCGGAGTCGGATAACTATACGCTCGATCCGACGGGGACGACGGTGTCAAACAGCGCGGCAATCGCGGGGAGCTATACGGGCGTCATCACCCCGCGCAGCCTCACAATGACGTTTACCCCCGTGACGAAGATCTATGACGGCACAGATACCAATACGGACAAGCAGCTTGCCACATTGAATGACGGGCTTGGCGGAACTGTCGTCGCGGCAGACGGAATTACCACGACGAATTTCAATATGACGGGCGTCACGAGCCGCTATGGCAGTGGTACGGGGGCATCGTTTGCCTCGAACGTCAATGCAGGCAGCCGCACGGTGGAGTATACGGGGCTTGCGGGGACACTGTCGAACAATAACTATAAAATTGTTGATACACAGTACGGAACAGGGGACGATCACACGCCGCCGCATCGATCCGACGGGCTTTCAGGTGCACAAGTCGGATGGAACGGTCGCCAATGCGACGAAGGTCTACGACGGCAATGACCGCTATACCCTCCCTTCGGGTGCCTATCTGACGACACCTGTCGCGCCGTCTCCGACGACGGGTCTTGTCACGCGCGACTACGGCAAGATCACCTTTGATCTGAAGAGCGGATCGGCGGGGCATTTCGCAAGCGACGCGGATGGGAACAACCTCACCTCGCATGTCTCCGAGGCACAGTACGTTGCCTATGATGTCATCGCCCGCACGAGCAACGCGGCGACCAATCCGCTGTCCAACTACACGTTTGGCTCAGCAGCGGCAGAGGCCGCCGGGACGCTGAAGAATCTCGAGAATATCACGAATGCAACCCCCGCCCACGTCACGGCGTCGGGGTCTATTACCCCTGCCGATCTGACGATGACGACGCACAATATCACGAGGTCTACGATGCTATGGCCGAGCACACGGACGGCAATCGCAGCATCGTCAAGGGAGATACGCTTGTCACCTTTGCGGGCTGGAAGAACAATGACGCAGGCCGACAGGAAAAGCGCACAAACAGTTCGACGGCAGAGTATCTGGGCGGCTACAGTGTCGGCGGCAAGGATGTTGCCTACGATGCACTCACGGGAGCCGTCAGGACAAAGGATGTCAACTATACGGCACAGCTCTCAGGGCAGTATGCGGATGACTATCGGATCGTCGACGCGGCGGGCGCCGTCATCAGCTCGAAGGCGGGCACAGGCGCGGGAACGACCGTGACGCTGAATGCGCCGCTGACCGTTGCCGATGCCGGCAAGATCACGCCGCGTGCGCTGAAGGTCAAGATGGCAGACGTATCGAAGACCTATGACGGGGATACGAGCAATACGTCCGCGACCGTAGCGGAGATCACCGATACGGTGAACAGCTCCGTAATCGGTGCCATCCTGGGCGACGACAATGTGACGGCATCGTACCTCACGACCCGCTACAACACGATGATGGGGGCGGCACCGGGCAGCTATCACAGTGACTACGGCCGCCTCACGGGGACGACGTTCACCCCGAATCCCAATGCAAGCAACGGCACGCCGCACGATGTTCAGTATACGAACATGAAGAACGCGTTCAAGGCGGAGTTCGGCACATACTCGGCAGGCAACTACACCATGGATGCAGATGCCTACGGCAAGGGAACCATCAACCGCCGCGACCTCAATCCGAATGATTTCAATGTCGTCGACGGCACGGGAGCCGTGGCGACTGCGACGAAGGAGTACGATGGGACAAACGTCTATAACGTTCCGTCGGGCTGGTCGATTCTGCCGAGCGGCGGCCCCGGGACGGGTGTCGTTGCGGGCGACAATGTGACGTTCAGCCTCACGAGTGCCGGCGCAAAGTTCACCACGGCGGCGAAAAACCCGACGGCAAATGCGTTTGAGGCAACCAATGTCATGTACAACGTCCAGGCCGGCGGAGACCCCGTCAAAATCAGAAACTATACCCTCGGCGGACAAAAGTTGGAGAGCGGCAGCGGGAAAGTTTACGGCGCCGGCACGATCACGCGCCGCACGATCGACCTCGCTCTCGTACAGAACACGGGCATCGACAAGGTCTATGACGGACAGACGGGACTCATCAATACGGCGTCGAAGCACTGGAACGCGTTTACGAAGACGGATGCACGCGGCAATGTGAAGTACGCGGTGGGGTCGAAGGAACTCGTCAACGACGGCTCGTCCTTCCATATTGAGTCAAACTACCGCAACAGCGGGAACACAGCGAATGACAAGAATGTCGCGAAGACTGCAGGCGCGGTGGTCGACAAAAGATATACGGTATGATATCCACATCGCGGGGACGGGCGATGCGCGCAACTATGCGTTTGCCAACGGCACACCTACACCGACGAATGCGGAGAACGGACTTACTCTTTCGGCGACAGGCAAGATTACGCCGAAGGATCTTTCGAATTCGTTCAAAAAGGTCACAAAGGAATATGACGGCACGACGAATGTCGACCCGCTCGCTGTTGCCTTCCAGCCCGGCGCCGTGCTGACGGGGGATAACGTCAGCCTCGCATCGCATACGGAGGCATTCCAGAGCCCCAATGTGCGCGGTGATGGGACAACGCGGGTGATCGACGGTGCGGCACAGAAGAACTGGATCAACTATTCAGGGCTCGTGCTCGGCGGCGCAGATGCGGACAACTATACCATCAATACGACGGCAGTGGGGCTGGGTGAGATCACGCCGGTTCAGCTGAACCCCTCGACAGTGACACTCCTGACGACGGGACCTGCGACAAAGGTCTATGACGGTACAAAGACGGTCAAGTGGACGAATGGGTCGGCAGCCGTCAATGATGTCAAGAATTATATCACCGATGCCCAGGTGACGGTGGGCGGCACGACACTGAGTGTCCTCAATGATGTCAGTCTGCAGTCGGCAGAGTACGACACAAAAAATGTGGCGGGTGGTGCGTCGGTTGGCCGCGTGACCTATCATATGCGCTATACAGGAACGAGCGGCAACTTTGCTCTCGCGCCCGGCGCATCAACGTTCGACGCATTGGGTGACGGTACCATTACGCCGAAGGATGTCACGGCGGCGATCCAGGGGCCGATGACGAAGGTCTACGACGGAACGACCGATGTGATCGGCGCGGCGAAGAATGCCGTCAGAACGATCCGTACAGCGAATGATATGGTTTCCCTCACGGGGCTCATCGCAGGCGACGGCGCGACGAATCAGTCGACGGCGGCGTATGACGACAAGAATGTTGGCGCGGGCAATAAGTCCATCACCTATGACGTAAAGATCGATCCGATGAATGCGGGCAACTATCGCATCGTCGATGCGGGAGGTGCACCGATTACGGCACCGATTACGACGACGAACAACACCATCACGCCGCGCAGGGTGAATGTCACCTTTGCCAATGTCAACAAGAACTTTGACGGAACATCGACGAATACGACGATTGACCCGTCTGTTTCGGCTGCCGATGCGGCAGTACTGAACCGTGACAGTGCAGGGCTCGTCAATGGATCGAATAAGCTGACCAATCTGGGCAGCATCGTCAGCGACTACGGACAGCGTACGGCCGGTACGTTTACCCCCGATGCGAATGCGGGAACGAACAAGGATGTACAGTACGCAGGACTTGCCGCAGCGATGGGGACAACCCTCGGCAGTGATGCGGCGAACTACGTTTTTCGATACGGACGGCTACGGGAAGGGATCGATCGGCAAGGCAACCATCAATGCAAGCGATGTGACCTTTACGGCAAGCAATGCATCGAAGGTCTATGACGGTACGCGTGTCGTAAAGTACAACGGCTCTGCGGCATCGAATGATGTGAAAAACTATATTACAAGCATTGGTGTTACGCTGAACGGCAACTGGGTGGATCTCAGCAGCGATGTCGTGATGGATCTTGCGGGGACGCACTACTCCAGTCCGAATGCGACGAACGGCACGCCTGATGCGGTGACGTACAAGTTCCATCTGAACAACAATAATATCACGGTCAACGGAACGAATGACTTTACTAAGAATGCACAGGGCACGATTGACCGCCGTGTGCTGAATGTGGGGCTTGCACAGGATGCGGGCATTGACAAGATCTATGACGGAAACGCGAAGCTCATTGATACGGCATCGCGTCACTATGATAAATTTGTCGATGACGATGCACGCGGCAATGTTGTCTATGCGGCGGGTACCACGAACGACAACAAGCTTGTACGGACATCGAACGGCGCGGCGGTGAACGACGGCGCAAAGATGACGATCACGGCAAACTATGTCAATAATCTCGTGAGCCGCACGGCAGACAAAGAAACGTCGCGCGCAACGGCGGCAATGTGACAGCGAAGGATATTGCCTACAATGTCAAGATCGATGCCGCGAACGGCGGGCGCAACTATCAGCTCTCGGACGGAATCAATCCGGCAGTGGATGCCGAGAATGGCCTCAATCTGGACGCTGCGGGCATGATTTCCCCGCGCAGGATTACGCTCGGCTTTGCCGATGTGTCGCGTTCTTACAACACACTCACGGAGAATACTTCGAAGACGGTCAATGCAGTCCGCGCGGACAACAGCGATGGACGCGGGACGACGACGCTGGCGGCGGACGGCATCACGAACGCTTCATTCAGCATGTTGGGCGTCCACAGCGACTACGGCAGCGGCACGACGGATACGACGTTTACCGCTGACCCGAATGTCGTCTCAAATGCGGCAGGGATTGTTATTCCGCGCGGCAAGGACGTGCAGTACCGCGATCTTGCGAATTCACTTGCGGGACGGCCCTATGCGGACAACTATGAGGTCGCCGATACGGCATACGGCAAGGGGACGATCAACAAAGCATCCGTCAGGGCGAGTGACTTCAACATTCAGATCAATCCTGCGACGAAGGAGTACGATGGGACGAATGCCGTCGTCTGGACGGATCCTGCAACAGGAACGGCGTACAATGACCTGGAGCATGCCAAGAACTACTTCACGGGCAGTACGCTGAATATTGGCGGCATAAATCTTCCGGTCAACCTCGCGGATATCGAGCTGCGGAGTGCAGCGTACAACGATGCCAATGTCGCCGGGGCAAACCGAGTCGACTACGGCATTCGCATCAACACGACGAACTTCACATTCACCGGCTCTCGTGATGATGTGCGCAGTACCGCAGGAAACATCACGCCGCGCGATCTCGCGACGAAGCTCCCGACACATCTCATCAAGGAGTATGACGGCACGACGACGTTTGATCAGACGAACCGCGACTTTGTCAATGCAATGGCGCGTGAGAGCCTGGAAGGCATCGTTGCCGCAGACCGCAACAAGGGAATCGTACTGAATGTGACGGGGACGTATAACAGCCCAAACGCCTCGGCAGAGACAAAGGCGGATGCGGAGGCACGTACCTCCGCGACGGCAGGACGCACAGTCACCTACACGCTGACCCTCTCGGGGCCCGCTGCGGCAACTGCCAACTACACGATTGGAACCTCGCCGACGACACTTGCGGCAGATATCTACAAGAAGACGCTCTCGGTCGATGTTGCGCGCAAGGTCAAGGACTACGACGGTACGGCGGCAGTGACCGGGCTGACGGCGGGCGATATTGTCTTCGGCGGTGTTGCGGCGGGGGATACGCTTGCTCTTGATTCGACAGCGCTCTCTCTGGTCAACGGGAAATATCTCGACGCCGCAGGAAATGCAGACCCGACGGTCAGCCGCGATGCGAACCGCAACGTAACGGATAAGGCGGTCAGCTATACGGGGCTGGATGCCGCGCTCGCCGATCTTGCGACACGTGATGCGACCGCTCAGAACTACCGTGTGGACGGCGGAAACAAGAACTACACCGTCGCCAATGCAAAGGGACGCATCAATCCGCTGACGGTTACGCCCGGCATGATTAATACGATCTTCGACACGAATGGCGCGAAGAAGGTCTATGACGGCGGAACGACGGTCAAGTACAATGGCGTCGGCACTGCTGCTGCGATCAAGAATTATCTCACGGATGCGACGATTACGCTCGCCCCGGGAGCGACGCCGATCAGCCTCAAGGACGATCTCGTCGTCGACCCGACGGCGACGCACTACGACAATAAGGACGCGGGTACGGGAAAGACCGTCACCTATGGGTTTAGGTATACGGGCAATAACTTTAATATTGCCAACTTCACGAAGAACGATGTCGGTGAGATCACACCGAAAGACGTTCGCGTGGCAGGGCTCGGTCAGCTCGTCAAGACCTATGATGGGACGTCCTATGTCTATGATGCGGCGCAGCCTGAGATTGTGACGAAGCGTCATGGGACGCAGGTCACGAACGGAGACAGCGTTGTTGAGCTGGAGAACGGCGGACTGATTACGGGCGACAACGTGCAGAACGCATCGACGGCAGAATATGCTGATAAGAATGCGGGCACGGGCAAGACCGTGATCTACAATCCGCAGCTTACTGGGGCAGATGCCGCGAACTACCGTCTGGTGGATGCGCTTGGGAATGTCATTCCTGCGGGCACGCTGCGCACCAATGACAATACAATCAAGAAGCGGCTGCTGGATATCAAATTCGATGATGTCTCGAAGACCTACGATACAGATTCAAGGAATATCGATGTCACAGCACGCGTCGATGCCGCAGCGGAACGCACACTTCTGAACGATGGCGTCGGTGTGATCAACGGGCGCATTACGACGCTCACGACCACGAATGTCGCCAGTGACTACGGCTACAACAGCACGGATGCGACGTTTAGAGCAGATGCGAACGCAGGCGCGAAGGATGTGCAGTACCGCAATGTCGGCACGGCGCTTCGTTCGCAGCTCGGTACGAATGCGGGCAACTACGACTTTAAGGAGAACTACTATGGCAAGGGGACGATCGACAAGGCAAATGTGACGGCAGCCGACTTCGATCTTCACTTTGGCTTGGCGAAGAAGGAGTATGACGGCACGCCGGCGGTTAACAATCCGAAGGGCAATCTCCTGCCCGCCAGCACCGTTACCATTGGCGGTGTCGCACATGCACTGCCTGATGAGAATGTTGCGTCGGTGACGGGCACGTATCGTGATAAGAACGTCGGGAATCCTCGTGTGGACTATCGGGTGAAGATTGACAATCAGAACTTTAACCTCGGCTCGTGGGACGGCATCGTGGACAAGGACGGTGCAGGACAGATTACGAAGCGCAGGCTGATCGCCGACCCGACGAACTATCTGACGAAGGAATACGACGGGACGACAGCGATTGTCAATAAGGCGCACGACGCGGCGGGGAATCTCATCACGGCGGGCGGCGACAATCTTGTCAAGTTCCATCACTACAGCGGAATACCGACGAATCCCGACGGCGGCCTCGATACCGTGTTCCAGAAATGACGGCGATGTCAGCAATGACACGACGGCAGTATACGATGATCCCAATGTCGCATGGCAGGGCGGCGTATGGAACCAGGGCAACGGTACGGTTGACGACAAGACCGTCAAATATACTCTTGCAATCAATGGTGCGGGCGCCAATAACTATGAGATTGTCGATGCGAACGGCAATGCCGTGAATCTCGCGAACCCGTATCCCGGCAAGGGAAAAATTACGCCGAAGGACATCGTGCTGAAGGCGGATCCGCAGGAGCGCTGGATCAACGAGGGCCTTCCCACGAGCTACACGGGAACGCCGTCCGGGTCGAACCTCGGCCATGACGACATTCCGGCGGTTCTGCAGGGCGAGGTGCTCCCGGGAACGATTGGCTACGACTCCCCGAATGCACGCCTGAGCGTCGGACACTATGCCATCAACGGTACGTATCATGTGCCGGGCGGCGCAGACGGCGACTCCGTGTCGCGCAACTACCGCTTTGTGCAGGATCCCGCGAATGCGACGGCACTCTACGTCGGACCCTATATCCCTGACTATGAGTACTACAAGGCGATGACGCAGGTGAGCAAGATGACGCCGGACGAGTACGCCTATGAAAATGCGTCGCTTGACCGCACGAACCATTACAGCCGCAAACCGACGGCACAGGTTGATCCTGTTCCGCCTGCAGTCAATGTGGTGAAGGACGGTGTGGACATCACGCAGAATGACATCAACGTCCTCGATGATACGGTTTACACCATCGTCGACGAAGTATTCAGCTGAGATTGATAAAACGACATAGAATGCGCCCCATCGACGGAAGAATGTCGATGGGGCGCGTTGTTTTATCAGCACCCATAGTTTTTCAGTTCCGCGAGCAGTGCACGGCATCCTGCATCCACGTCGCGGTATGTTTCGTCAAAGTTCCCTGTATACCACGGGTCGGCGACGTCACGGCTTTCGCCGATGTAGGAGAGAAGACGATGTACCTTGCCTTTTGGATCGCCGCCCGTGAGGCGGGCGAGATCGTGCATATTCTCCGTGTCCATGGCGATGATGATGTCATAGGCATCGTAGTCGGCGCGGGTCATGAGCGCCGCACTGTGCTTCTCGTATGGGACGGCGTGTGTGTCCAGCTCAGCACGTGTGCCGTGGTGGGTGTCGCTGCCGATCTCATCGGTGTGGAGTGCTCTCGATGTGACACTGACACGATCTGCCAGTCCCGCCTCGCGGATGAGATGTCTCATCACGAACTCCGCCATCGGCGAGCGGCAGATGTTGCCGTGGCAAACGAATAGGATGCGTTTCATGAAGATTCCTCCTTTTGTTCCAGTTTAGCGAAAAAGGGAAGAATCACAATATGGATGCAGGCAAAACATTGAAATGTAGTTATGAAAATGTTAGAATACAAATGGAATTTTGTGCATGTGCAAGGACGCACAGGAAAAGAAGAATATACGTCTGCATCATTTAGGAGTTGAATTCGATCGTGCATAACAAGATGAATTATCGGAATCGGAAGACCGCACGCCTTGGCGCGGCAGCACTGCTGTGCGGTGCCGCTGTCTGTGCCGGCACCGCAGGACATGCAGCTCCGTCGCTTGACCGTCCTGAGGCGGACATTGCAGGACAGCTGGCAATGCCGGAAATCGGGGTGGAGGACACGACGCCGACGTATCAGCAGGATAACTATGATGCGACGTTTACCGTGGAAAACTTCATCCTGGAGGCACCCGATCTGAACCTCGACAAGGAGCCGCTTGTCGCGCTCCTGCAGGAGGGGATGGGAAACGGCAAGACGATTGCCGATCTGCGCCGTACGGTGGATGCGCTGACGACGTACTGCCGCAGCCATGGCTATCCCGCAGCGGCAGCGTATCTCCCGCCGCAGGACAGCCCTGACGGGATGGTCGTTCTGCGCATCATTCCAGGACGCTATGATGAGATTGCGATCGATAACAACAGCCGCCTCAAGACGCAGGTGGCACAGCGTATCATTGCAGGCTTGAAGGCGGATGATATCATCACGACGGATAAGCTCGAGACAGCGCTTTACTCGGTATCGGATGCAACGGGGGCGCGTGCGGTTGGTGTGCTGAGTCCCGGCAGAGAGTTCGGTACGAGTAAGTTGACGGTGCGCATTGAGGACTCGAAGGAGTCCAATACGATTTTCTACGTGGAGAACTATGGCAGTCCCTCAACGGGCCGCTATCGCTATGGACTGCAGGAGACACTTTACGATCCGTCGGGGACAGGCGATAAGGTGAGTGTCGGCGGACTGATCTCGAACGGCAGTCTGCGCAATTTCTACGCGAACTATGAGACCGTGGTCGGACGCGGCGGCTCGACGCTCGGCGTGGGCATCTCGCGCATGAACTACAAGGTCAAGAATGCACTGGCTCCCATCGGAGCAGAGGGGCAGTCAACGACGGTGACGCTGTTCGGGCGGGTGCCGATCTTCCATCAGACGGATCGCAGCCTCGCACTGCGTTATGGCTACAACTACCGTGATCTGAATGATGATATTACGGCATTCAATCTCGAAGGCCGCAAGCATACGAACAGTATTTATGCAGGGGTGGTTGGGACACAGCGCACTCCTGGGTTCTCTCTCGATTACAGTGCGAATGTGACGCTCGGCCGGCTGGATTTTGACTCCTTCTACAGTGCTGTCCTCGGCGCGGTCAACCACATCGATGAGGGTACGTACGCGAAGCTTGAGGCGGATGCGACGGCAGTACAGCAGATCGGTCAGAGGACGGATTTCCTCGTGAGGGTGTCGGGACAGAAGGCAAGCCGCAATCTCGACAGCTCGGAGGAGTTCTACCTTGGCGGTCCGAACGGCGTGCGTGCCTACGCACAGGGCGAGGGCTCAGGCGATGAGGGCGTGCTCAGCACGGCGGAGCTGCGCTGGCATACACCTGTACGCGGCCTGACATTCAGTACGTTCTATGATGCCGGCACGGTGCGTGTGAATAAGAGTGCCGTCGGCGGGCACAACAATGTGACACTGCGCGGCTGGGGTGTCGGTGCAGCGTACAGTGAGCCGGGAGACTGGTTCGCACGCCTTGACTATGCACGACGTATCGGGACAGATGCGTCAGTCGCTCCGCAGAACAATGCACGTGGGCGCGTGTGGTTCCAGTTGGGCAAGATCTGGTAAGAGCATTCATGCGCCTCCCATTGCGTATTCGTTGCGCCAATGGGGGGCGCGTTGTTTGTACAAAACGGGATGGGGATATGAGACTGAGGCGAAAGCCGTGGATTGACGCGGCAATTTTGGACTATGCGGCGTTTGTCACGCCGCTCGGCGGGGACTGGACGGGGTCTGCCGGGCACTGGGCGGAGCAGTTCGGACGCAGTGCCCCCCTTCACGTGGAGATCGGTGTCGGCAAGGGGGATTTCCTGACGGAGCTTGCGGCACGTCATCCCGAGGTGAACTACGTCGGCCTCGAGGCGCAGCAGGGGGTGCTTTACTTTGCGGCACGCAAGGCGGCAGAGCGGGGACTGAAGAACGTCCGCCTGCTCGTCTTCGATGCGGCGCGTCTGACGGAGCTCTTTGCCCCGCACGAAGTTGACCGTATCTATCTGAACTTCTCCGACCCATGGCCGAAGGCACGCCACGCGAAGCGCCGCCTGACGAGTGAGGTGTTCCTTGCACGCTACCGAACGGCTCTCAGAGAGGGCGGTGAGATCCGTTTTAAGACGGACAACATGGGGCTCTTTGCTTACTCGCTTGAGACCATGGAGCGTGAGGGATGGCATCTGACGGATGTGACGCACGATCTTCATGCGCTCGGCGAGGCGGACAATATCATGACGGAGTATGAGCGAAAGTTCAGCGCGCGCGGCGCAAAGATCGGGCGCCTCGTGGCACATCGCCCCGCAGGGGATGTGTGATGCGCACGCGGTATACGCTCTTTAAGAGCGAGACAGAGCCGATCGTCATCGTCATGGTGATTCTCCTTGTGACGGGGACGATCAATGTGTTCAGCTCGAGCTATGTGCTGGCCGCAATGAACTTTGAGAATCCGTATTATTTTTTTGCAGCGGCATCTGCAGTGGCTCCTGCTTGGCGCAATTGCCTGTTGGATCTGCCGACGCATCAACTACCAGCGGCTGCGCGGTCTCATGTTCATCGGGCTGGGGATCAATCTCTTCCTGCTTGTGGCGGTGCTCTTTATCGGGACAACGGTGAATGGTGCACAGCGATGGATCGCCCTGGACCCCTGAGTTTTCAGCCAGCGGAGTTCGCCAAGCTCATGGGCGTGCTCATGGGCGCATTCTCGATATCGTCGGTGCTCGCAAAGGAACACTTCCGTATGGATCGCGACTGGCCGCGTGTTGTGATTCCATTCGGAGCGATTCTTCTCATGGCGTTTCTCGTCTATCGTGAGCCGGACTTTTGGGACGGCGTGCATCGTGTTTCGGTGTGCCGCTTTTGATGGCGCTTGTCCTGCTCGTTCCGCCGCGCCGCTGGGTGCTGATCCTGATTCCTGTCGCATTGGCGGCACTTGCGATCGGGACGCTGCAGCCCTATCGCATGAAGCGCATGGAGGTGTGGCTCGATCCGTGGTCGGATGCACGGAACGCGGGCTATCAGATGGTGCAGTCCCTCTCGACGATCGGCTCGGGCGGTATTTTTCGGCATGGGCTTTCGGCGACGGCGTGAGTAAATATGAGTACCTTCCTGAGGCGCATACGGACTTCGCCTTTGCGATTTTCAGTCAGGAGCATGGCTTCTTCGGTGTACTGCTGATCTTCTTCCTGTTCGCCGTCCTGTTGGTCGCGAGCATTCGCGTGGCGACGCGGGCAAAGGATACGTTCGGACAGGTGCTCGCCCTCGGCATCATTTTTCCTCGTACTCGGACAGGCACTCGCCAATCTCGCCATGGTCGCGGGACTGCTCCCCGTCGTGGGTGTGCCGCTGCCGTTCATCAGCTACGGCGGTTCGTCGCTGATCGTGACGATGGCGGGGATGGGGATGCTGCTCGGTATCGCGGACCGCAGCAAGGATGCACCGCCCGTGAAACAAAAGAAGCATGAGCCGCCGGAGATACGGCGGAGCAGGATGCACGTGGTGCAGTGAAGGAAAATTCTCACTGCAGGAGGGGCATGTATCAGAGCGGAGGAAGGGAAAAACATGAGGAGCGGAAATGTTTAGTAATTTCTTTTTTTGGGGAATGCAGCAGGATATAAAACTCCTCCTGCTTCCGCCTTTTTATTTGTGCCGTGTTTCGTCTGATCTTCATCTTGGTCTATCGTCCGAAGAAGTCACCGTGCGGGGAATGGAAGAAATGGCTGACGTGTTTTCGCTATGCGTTTTGGTGGGGATGGATTTTAACGCCTACGCATACCTTGTCCCCTTGCTCTTTGTCTCTTTGCCGGGGGCGTTCATTCCTGCGTATTTTGCCGTTGGGGATATCGTGCGGCTGGCGATTCTCCTCCTCTATGCCGCAGTGCTTTATACGGCGTTCATTGGCAAGATGGTTTTTTTCGCACATTTTCATGATACATTTAATCCGTCCATTCGACTTGGAAAGAATGCGGATAAAGGAAATTTAGCGGACATTTTCTTCCATCAGAACCATGGTGCGTGGCTGCTTTTCGGTTATATCCCGTATCTTCTCCTTTGCTATGCGGCAGGGCATGCATTGCTTGCCCTGCCGTCATTTGCTTACCCGACACTTGTGGATGGGGCGGGGCAGTACGCAGTGAACGCATGTGTATTCGTGCTGTCGATTGTGTTTTTTTACTGGCTGCGCTATGGCGGGACATTGCGGCACCGCCAAAAACCGGAGTGGGATGAGGTGCCTGTTCTCGTCAAGGAAGATATCTTCCTCGGCAAGGCCGCTATGGATGATTTGATTGCGTTCGAGCGGGCATGGCAGCGCCCCGTGCGGGAGGCACTTCAGCATACGGATGAAGAGTCGTTTGAACGGATTGCACCGCTTGTTCCGACAGCTGCTGATGTGCAGGAGCTGTCGATGGAAATGTTTCGCCATACGGCTGAAGGGGCGCGCATTGACCCGCCGCGGCATATTTTCTATCTTGTTGGAGAAAGTTATACGCAGGCACTCTTCGATGCGCCGTATCGTGGACTGAACTTGATGGAGGCAGGGCGATTGTTTCGCGCCGATCCGCATACAATATCCATCAATAATTTTCTCTCAGGCGGAGTGAATTCAAGACCTTCTATCGTCAGTGCCGTACTTGGCATCTATGATGTAGATATGGAGCTCAATGAGAAGGAGGCATTTTGAAAGGAACATTGCCCACGTCTCTTCCGCTTCAGCTGAAGCGGCTGGGATATCGCACCTCTTATTGGTATGGAGGCTCGCTGAGCAAAGGCTACTTTACGCGATTCCTTCCGGCGGCAGGATTTGATGCGATATACAGTGCGACGGATATATGCGGGGATGATGCACCGCAAACGTGGATTGGCGTATATGATCATGTGTTTTTGGAAGAAGCGGCGCGAAGAATTTGTGCGGAAAAAGATGACGTCCCGTCTCTTCATCTCCTCTACACTACCTCAAATCATGGACCATATCTTATTCCGTTTGAAAAATACGGTTATGATCCGGAACGTGTCATGCCAGGAGCACCTGCATCACTGAAAAAGAAGGATCTCAGAGGAAGAGGTCTTGCCTGTGCATGGTATGCAGATCAGGCACTTTGCAAGTTCATCAATGAAATGAGGGCACGCTATCCGGACAGCCTCTTTATCGTAACCGGCGATCATGCGGGGGGGATTCTTCCCTTGGTTCCCGGCGTGACAGACAGGGAAGAGCCTCTGCTGCGTGAGCGGATTCTGACCTCTTTTGCAATACACCATCCGCAGCTGACCACGGAGCATTTGGCAGGAAATACGATCGGCGGGCACATGAATATTATGCCGACACTGATCGAACTGATTGCGCCGCAGGGGTTCTCTTACTACTCCATTGAAAAACCGCTGACAGAGCGTCTCGATCATGTCGTTACGCCACGTTCATGGCTGACGACGGAGATGATTGGCAACTATTCGGACCGTACGGCACAGGAATTGACGGTGACGACAGGAACCCTGCCGTGGCAGGTCGATACGGAGCGATTCACGGAGGAGCGCGATGCGTATGTCGAGCTTACGGCGTACTATGTGCGGCATCCGGAGCTGCTGATCAAGAAAGAGAACTTTTGAATGCCGCCGATCGCTGCATAAGGAAAACATGAGGGCTGCTGCGTGAACGATTTTCGCGCGGCAGCTTTTTCCATAAAATACACACACTTTCTTGTTTTTGATGCAGAAAGATACGCTAGGAAAAGTGTAAATGCAAAACTTTGTAAAATATGCGTTGACAAGGGTTTTTACGAATGATATTATGTGAAAGTCCCTTTTTGGAGGTGAACTATGTCTCTGGAGAAATTGCGCACAGCACGCTGTATTGCGGGCGTTCATCAGGTGTGTAAAGCCGTGCAGAACGGCGCGGCAGAGGCGGTGTTCATCGCATCGGACGCGGATGATCGCGTGCTTGCTGCGCTGCTTGCGGCGTGTGCGGCGGCGGGCATCGAGCCGAACCGTACGGCGACACGAGCAGAGCTGGGCGAATATGCCCGCCTTGACGTGAGTGCTGCGGCGGTGGCGGTTTTACGGAAGCACTGATACATCCAGTTGGACTGGCGTATCGGCGTCACTACGGTAAAAACGCAGAATCTGCGTTTTCATACAAAAAGAATTGGAATGACGACAAAGGAAGGAGGTGCAGTATGCCAACGATCAATCAGCTCATTCGCAAGAGCCGGAAGAGCCTTGAGGAGAAATCGAAAGCACCAGCACTGAAGAACAGCCCGCAGAAGCGCGGCGTCTGCACGCGTGTCTACACGTCCACGCCGAAGAAGCCGAACTCTGCTCTTAGAAAGGTTGCTCGTGTTCGCCTGACGAACAGCATCGAGGTGACCGCATATATCCCGGGCATTGGGCACAATCTGCAGGAGCACAGCGTCGTCCTCATTCGCGGCGGCCGTGTCAAGGATCTGCCGGGTGTCCGTTACCACATCATTCGCGGGTCGCTCGATACCGCTGGTGTGCAGGATCGCGCACAGGCGCGCTCGAAGTACGGCGCGAAGCGTGCGAAGAAGAAGTAAGGCAGTATATCGTTAAGGGAGGTTGGGCTATGCCACGTAAGGGCCCTGTGCCGAAGAGGGATGTTCTGCCGGATCCGGTATATCATTCCAAGACGGTGACGAAGTTTATCAACAAGGTTATGCTCTCGGGCAAGAAGAGCGTCGCACAGCGCGTTGTTTATGATGCGTTCGAGACGATTCGCGAGAAGACGGGGCAGGATCCGCTTGAGGTGTTCGAGACGGCTCTGCGCAACGTCATGCCCGTGCTCGAGGTCAAGGCACGCCGTGTCGGCGGTGCCAACTATCAGGTGCCGGTCGAGGTTCGTGCGGATCGCCGCATGACACTCGGTATCCGCTGGCTTGTCGGCTATGCGCGTCTGCGCGGCGAGAAGACGATGGATGCACGCCTCTCGGCAGAGCTGATGGATGCTGCGAACAATACGGGCGCAGCGATCAAGAAAAAGGAAGATACGCACAAGATGGCGGAGGCCAACAAGGCATTCGCACATTATCGCTGGTAATCCCCCAGTAGTGTAAGGAGCGATAGGAAACAGTGGCAAGAGAATATTCCCTTGAAAAAACGCGGAATATCGGCATCATGGCACACATTGATGCCGGCAAGACGACGACCACCGAGCGCATTCTCTTCTACACGGGCGTAACGCACAAGATCGGCGAAGTTCATGAGGGCGCTGCCACCATGGACTGGATGGTTCAGGAACAGGAACGCGGCATTACGATTACGTCGGCGGCGACGACCTGCCACTGGAAAGACCATCGCATCAATATCATTGATACGCCGGGTCACGTTGACTTTTACGGTCGAGGTAGAGCGCTCGCTGCGCGTACTGGACGGCACGGTCGCCGTGCTGACCGCCCGCGGCGGCGTTGAGCCGCAGACGGAGACGGTCTGGCGTCAGGCAGAGCGTTACAATGTCCCGCGCATGGCGTACGTCAACAAGATGGACATCACGGGCGCGGACTTCTTCAACGTCATGGACATGATGCGTGAGCGCCTCAATGCGAACCCGGTGGCGATTCAGCTGCCGATCGGTGCAGAGGATGAGTTCAAGGGCATCATTGACCTCGTGAAGATGGATGCCATCGTCTACGAGGACGATCTCGGCAAGGTGACCGACGAGGTCGAGATTCCTGCTGAGTACAAGGAGCAGGCGGCAGAGTACCGCGACAAGCTCCTTGAGGCATGCGCTGAGACGGATGATGAGCTGATGGAGAAGTACCTCGGCGGCGAGGAGCTGACCGAGGAGGAGATCCGCGGCGCCATCCGCAAGGCGACCATCGCCTGCGAGATGACCCCGGTGACGTGCGGCACGTCGTACCGCAACAAGGGCGTTCAGCCCCTGCTCGATGCGATCGTTGACTACATGCCTGCCCCGACGGATATCCCGCCGATCGCGGGTGTGAACCCTGACACGGGCGAAGAGGACCACCGTCCGGCATCGGACAGCGCACCGTTCTCGGCACTCGCGTTTAAGATCATGACGGATCCGTTCGTCGGAAAGCTCGCGTTCTTCCGCGTTTACTCCGGCACGCTGAACTCCGGCTCGTATGTCTACAATGCGACGAAGGACAGCAAGGAGCGCATCGGCCGCATTCTCCAGATGCACGCGAACAACCGCAAGGGAGATCGACATCGTCTACAGCGGCGATATCGCGGCGGCGGTCGGCCTGAAGAACACGACGACGGGCGATACGCTCTGCGACGAGAACAACCCGATCATCCTTGAGTCGATGGAGTTCCCGGATCCCGTCATCTCCGTTGCGGTGGAACCCGCGACGAAGAACGATCAGGAGAAGATGGGCATCGCCCTCCAGAAGCTCGCCGAGGAGGATCCGACGTTCCGCGTTCACACGGACGCGGAGACGGGTCAGGTCATCATCTCGGGCATGGGCGAGCTGCATCTGCAGATCATCGTCGACCGTATGCTCCGCGAGTTCAAGGTCGACTGCAAGGTCGGTGAGCCGCAGGTTGCATACCGCGAGACGATTCGCAAGCAGGTCAAGGCGGAAGGCAAGTTCGTCCGTCAGTCTGGCGGTCATGGTCAGTACGGTCACTGCTGGCTCGAGCTCATTCCGCAGGAAGCGGGCGAGGGCTTCAGCTTCGAGAACAAGGTCGTCGGCGGCGTGATTCCGAAGGAATTCATCAACCCGATCGAGGCCGGTGTTCGTCAGGCAATGGAGAGCGGCGTTGTCGCAGGCTATCCGATGGTCGACATCAAGGTCATCGTCTACGACGGCTCGTTCCACGAGGTTGACTCCTCGAGGCGGCGTTCAAGGTCGCCGGCTCGATGGCGTTCAAGGCAGGCGCGGAGAAGGCAAACCCCGTTCTCCTCGAGCCGTACGTCAAGGTTGAGGTCACGGTGCCTGAGGAGTACATGGGCGACGTTATCGGCGATCTGAACTCGCGCCGTGGACGCATCGACGGCATGGAGCCGCGCAACGGCGTGCAGGTCATCAATGCGTACGTTCCGCTCTCGGAGATGTTCGGTTACTCGACGGATCTCCGTTCCAAGACCCAGGGTCGCGGGAACTACTCGATGGAGGTTTCCTTCTACGACGAAGTTCCTAAGAATATAGCTGACGCTGTTGTCGCCAAGAACAAAGGCGAATAAGGAGGAATTGTTAAATGGCAAAGGAAAAGTTTAACCGCAGCAAGCCCCATGTCAACATCGGCACGATCGGTCACGTTGACCACGGCAAGACGACGCTGACGGCGGCGATCACGAAGGTTCTCTCCGAGAAGGGCTATGCGAAGTTCGAGGACTATGCGGACATCGACAAGGCACCGGAGGAGCGTGAGCGCGGCATCACGATCAACACGGCACACGTTGAGTATGAGACGGACAAGCGTCACTATGCACGTGGACTGCCCGGGCCATGCGGACTATGTCAAGAACATGATCACGGGTGCTGCACAGATGGACGGCGCGATCCTCGTCGTCTCCGCAGCAGACGGCCCGATGCCCCAGACGCGTGAGCACATCCTGCTCGCTCGCCAGGGTTGGCGTTCCCGCGATCGTTGTCTTCCTCAACAAGGTTGACCAGGTTGACGATCCCGAGCTCCTCGAGCTCGTTGAGATGGAAGTTCGCGAGCTCCTTTCGAGCTATGACTTCCCGGCGATGAGATCCCCGTCATTGCAGGCTCCGCGTTGAAGGCGCTCGAGGGGTGACGATGCGATGAAGGCAAAGATCCTGGAGCTCATGGATGCGGTCGACGACTATATCCCGACGCCGACGCGTGACACGGACAAGCCGTTCCTCATGCCGGTCGAGGATGTCTTCACGATCACGGGCCGCGGCACGGTCGCGACGGGTCGTGTGGAGCGCGGTGAGCTGAAGCTGAACGATACGGTTGAGATCGTCGGCCTTCAGGATGAGGCGCGTAGCACGGTTGTTACGGGCATTGAGATGTTCCGCAAGCTGCTCGACAGTGCGGTTGCCGGCGACAACATCGGTGCGCTGCTCCGTGGTGTGGACCGTAAGGACATCGAGCGCGGTCAGGTTCTCGCAAAGCCGGGTTCCATTAACCCGCACACGAAGTTCAAGGCGCAGGGTCTACGTCCTGACGAAGGAAGAGGGCGGCCGTCATACGCCGTTCTTCACGAACTATCGTCCGCAGTTCTACTTCCGTACCACGGACGTGACGGGTGTTGTCCGTCTCCCCGAGGGCACGGAGATGGTTATGCCTGGCGATAACGTCGAGATGGAAGTCGAGCTCATCACCCCGATCGCAATCGAGCAGGGCCTCCGCTTCGCTATCCGCGAGGGCGGCCACACGGTTGGCGCGGGTCGTGTTACGGCAATCGAGGGTTGAAGCTGTTTTCACAAGCACCGCCCATCATCTTGACGGCTATTTTCCCGCCTAGCAGTGTCAGGAAAAGCTCGACGTAGTGCTACGACTACGACTTCGCTTTCCCTTCCTTGCTACGCGGAAAACTATCTCGTCAATCTGGCAAGCTTCGCTTATGAAAACAACTTCTATCACCTTATTGATATTCCCTAGGGAGAGGAGCGGCGCGCTCGCGTCGCTCCTTTTCGAGGGAAATGACGGTACGATGGAATTGGACCGTCATTTCCTGATGGGGAGTATAACAAAAACTTCTTTTCATCTTTTGGAATCATACGACAGACGACGTACTCCATGCGATGACATGGCAGATGGCTATGCCCCGATGGGGACAGAGGAACTGCCGTGGAGAAATGTTTGGGGCGGGACCCCGGACGAAGGAGGAAAACTACTTTGGCGAAACAGCAGAAAATCAGAATTCGTTTGAAGGCCTATGACCACAAGGCACTCGATCAGAGCGCGGCGAAGATCGTCGACACGGCGAAGAAGACGGGTGCAATGGTCTCCGGGCCCATTCCACTTCCGACGGAGAAGAATGTCTACACGATTCTCCGTTCCCCGCATGTCAACAAGGACTCGCGTGAGCAGTTCGAGATGCGCACGCACAAGCGTCTCATCGACATCCTGCAGCCGACGAACAAGACGGTCGATTCACTCATGCGTCTCGATCTGCCGGCTGGCGTTGACATCGAGATTAAGCTCTAATAGGAGGTGGATGCCTTGGCTAAAGGCTATTTTAGGAAGAAAACTGGGTATGACTCAGATCTTCACAGAGGAAGGCCGCGTCGTCCCCGTGACGGTCGTGGAGTCCGGCAACAACTTCGTGCTCCGCAGCAAGACGGTGGAGTCGGACGGCTACAACGCTGTGCAGATCGGGTTTGGCGACATATGGGAGAAGAACGTCACAAAGCCGCTCAAGGGTCAGTTTGAGAAGGCAGGGCGTGAAGGCAGTGCGCTTCATTCGTGAGATGCGCCTTGCTGCTCCTTCCGAATACAATGTAGGCGACACGATCGGCGTCGACATCTTCGCTGAGGGCGATCTCGTCGATGTGGTCGGTACGTCGAAGGGCAAGGGCTTCGCGGGCGGCATCAAGCGCCACAACTTTGCACGCGGCCCCGATGGGTCACGGCTCGAAGTCGCACCGTGAGCCGGGCTCGACGGGTGCGATGATCTCCGGTCCGGGCGGACGCGTTCTCAAGGGCAAGAAGCTCCCGGGCCGCATGGGTGGCGAGCGCGTCACCGTGCAGCGTCTGACGGTCGTCCGTGTGGACGCCGACCGCAACCTCATTCTCATCAAGGGCGCGATTCCGGGCCCGAAGAAGGGATTCGTTGTGATTAAAGATACCGTAAAAGCCTGCAAAGGCAGCGAAAGAATAAGGAAGGAGGAATCGCAGTATGGCAAATGTAGCAGTCTATGATATGGCGCACAACCAGGTTGGCGAGATCAGCCTGAACGATGCGTTCTTCAATGTTGAAATGAATGCCGGCCTCCTTCATCAGGCGGTTGTCCTCCAGCTCGCGTCGCAGCGTCTCGGCACGCATGCCACGAAGACGCGTGGTCTCGTGCGCGGCGGCGGACGCAAGCCGTGGCGTCAGAAGGGAACGGGTCGTGCCCGTGCAGGGTTCGACGCGCAGCCCACTGTGGGTCGGCGGCGGCACGGTCTTTGGACCGCATCCGCGTAAGTACGGCTTCACGATGCCGCGCAAAGCAGCGCCGTCTCGCCCTGAGTGTGCGCTCTCCGACAAGGTGCGCACGGGCGATTTCATCGTTCTCGATCACCTCGATTTCGATGCGCCGAAGACGAAGGCAGCAGTGAAGCTCCTGAGCGACTTCGGTGTGGATGCAAAGAGCCTCTTCATCACGGCGGACGAAGCGGTGAACGTGGAGCGTTCGACGAGCAATATTCCGGGTGTAAAAGCCATTACGGCAAGTGGAATCAATGTCTTTGACATTCTCCATCACGACAAGCTCTTCATTACGAAGGATGCCATCACCCGTATCGAGGAGGTATTCGCATAATGGAAGCACGTGATATTCTCGTACGCCCGCTGATCACCGAGCGCACGACGCAGCTCATGGCTGAGGGCAAATACGTCTTCGTCGTTGCGAAGGCTGCCAATAAAATCGAGATCGCTAAGGCGGTCGCAGAGGTCTTCAAGGTGAAGGTCGCAAAGGTCAACACGGTCAACGTCACCGGCAAGAAGAAGCGCATGGGACGTACCGAGGGCAAGCGCCCGGATTACAAGAAGGCCATCGTAAAGCTTGCTCCGGGTGAGACGATCGAGTTCTTTGAAGGCTGAGACGAAAGGAAGGTACGAACGTGGCAGTAAAAACTTTTAAGCCGTATTCTGCCGGCAGACGTTTCATGACGGTCTCTTCCTTCGATGAGATCACGACGGACAAGCCGGAGAAGTCCCTGACCGTCCGCCTCACCAAGACGGGCGGACGCAACCAGCAGGGCAAGCTGACCGTACGCCATCGCGGCGGCGGACACAAGCGCCTCTACCGCATCATTGATTTTAAGCGCACGAAGGACGGCATCCCCGCCCGTGTGGCGACGATCGAGTACGATCCGAACCGCAGCGCACGCATTGCTCTCCTGAACTATGCGGACGGTGAGAAGCGCTATATCCTCGCGCCGAACGGCCTCAAGGTCGGCGATGTCGTGGAGTCGGGTGCCGAGGCGGACATCAAGCCGGGCAACGCACTCCCGCTGAAGAACATCCCGCTCGGTACGATCATCCATGCCGTCGAGCTGAAGATCGGCAAGGGCGCACAGCTCGTCCGCAGCGCAGGCACGTCGGCACAGCTCATGGCGAAGGAAGGCGACTATGCGCTCCTGCGCATGCCGTCCGGCGAGATCCGCCGCGTGCGTCAACTGCCGTGCGACGATCGGCGAGGTCGGCAACCTCGAGCATGAGAACATCACCATCGGCAAGGCAGGCCGCAGCCGCTGGCTCGGACGCCGTCCGGAGACGCGCGGTATCGCGATGAACCCGAACGACCATCCGCATGGCGGCGGCGAGGGCCGTTCGCCGGTTGGACGCAAGAGCCCGATGACGAAGTGGGGCAAGATTGCGATGGGCAAGAAGACGCGCCGTAAGAAGAAGGCGTCGAACCGTCTGATTGTGCATCGTAGGAAGTAATCGGCTCATGAGGGCGGCACCCATCTTGGGCATCTTTTCCGCCCTGTCTGCGGACAACAAATCCTCCACATAGCTTTACCTATGCGTCCGGTTTGCTGCCTTGACAGAACGAAAAATTTGCTCCAATCTGAGCACCGCCCAAGAAAGCCGTATTAGCATCGCAACTTGCAGATAGAACCTCGTCGGATTGATTACCGTCCGACGAAAGGAGGAAAAACTTTGTCAAGATCGATTAAGAAAGGGCCTTTCGTCGCAGAGAGCCTGATGAAAAAGATCGAGGCACTCAACGAAAAGAATGAGAAGAAGGTTGTGCGCACGTGGTCGCGCAGCTCGACGATCTTCCCGGATTTCGTGGGTCACACGATCGCCGTCCATGACGGACGCAAGCATGTTCCCGTCTATGTGACGGAGGATATGGTCGGACATAAGCTCGGCGAATTTGCGCCGACACGTACATTCAAGGGTCACGCGGGCGAAGAGCGCAAGACCTCGCTGCGCTGATAGAGAGGAGGACGATTCGTGGCACAGGGAAGTAAAGGCTACCGCCAAATACATCCGTATCGCCCCGCGCAAGGTTCGCATCGTGATGAACCTCGTGCGCGGCAAGAGCGTTGCTGACGCTCTGGCGATCCTGAAGTTCACGCCGAAGGTCGGCGCGGACGCCGTGGAGAAGGTGCTCCGCTCTGCTATCGCAAACGCGGAGAACAATTTCGACATGGATGTGGATCGACTGTTCATTTCCTCAGCTTTCGTTGACCAGGGGCCGACCTTGAAGCGCATTCATCCGCGTTCGCGTGGACAGGCGTTCAAGATTTTTGAAGCACACGTCCCATATCACGGTTGCCGTAAACGAAAAAGTAATAGGGGAGGGAAACAGTTTGGGTCAGAAAGTAAATCCCCATGGCATTCGCCTTGGCATCGTCAGGACTGGGATGCCCGCTGGTATGCAGACAAGGATTTCGCGCAGAATCTGCATGAGGACATCAAGATTCGCGATTACCTCAAGAAGAGCCTCCAGACCGCAGGTGTTCCCCGCGTGGAGACGGAGCGCAGCAAGAACCGCCTGAAGCTCACGATCCATACGGCAAAGCCGGGCATGGTCATCGGACGCGGCGGCTCGGGCATCGAGCAGATCGAGGAGGGGCTCAAGGGCCTCACCGAGAGCGCGTTGACATCAATATCGCAGAGATCAAGCAGCCGGACCTCGACGCGACGCTCGTCGCCGAGAACATCGCAGCACAGCTTGAGCGACGTATCGCGTTCCGCCGTGCGATGAAGCAGGCGGTCGGACGCATGATGCGCCTCGGTGCGAAGGGCATCAAGATCGCCGTCAGCGGTCGTCTCGGCGGCGCGAGATCGCCCGCCGCGAGTCCTATCGCGAAGGCAGCATTCCCCTGCACACGCTGCGTGCAGACATCGACTACGGAACGGCTGAGGCACACGACCTACGGCCGCATCGGCATCAAGGTCTGGATCTTCAGGGCGAGGTTCTCCCCGACAAGAAGCAGGCACCGAAAAAAACAATAAGGAAAGGAGCGAGGCGTAATGTTACTTCAAAAGCGTGTCAAGTACCGCAAGCAGTTCCGCGGACGCATGAAGGGTAAGGCACAGCGCGGCAACACGGTCAGCCATGGCCAGTACGGTCTCGTCGCTCTGGAACCTGCATGGATCACGAACCGCCAGATCGAGGCTGCGCGTATCGCGATGACGCGTTACATCAAAGCGCGGCGGTAAGGTCTGGATCAAGATTTTCCCGGACAAGCCCGTTACGGCGAAGCCGGCAGAGACCGCATGGGCTCCGGCAAAGGCTCGCCTGAGTACTGGGTTGCCGTCGTAAAAGCCCGGCCGCGTCCTCTTTGAGATGGACGGCGTGCCGCGCGAAAGTGGCGGCAGAGGCCATGCGCCTCGCTGGGCATAAGCTCCCGATCAAGACGAAGTTCGTCGTACGTGAAGAAGTAGAGGGCGGTGAAGTGAATGAAGGTTGATGAGATCCGCGGCCTGAGTGCCGATGAGCTCACGGAAAAAAACTCGCGTCGCTCAAGGAAGAGCTCTTTGGCCTCCGTTTCCAGCACGCCACCGGACAGCTCGACAACCCGATGCGTATCAAGGACGTAAAGAAGACGATTGCCCGCATCAAGACCATTCAGCGCGAGCAGGCAAACGCCTAAGTCACAGTTCGGCAAACTGGTGAAAGAGTCCTACCGAATTCGCATAGATTTTTCGTCCTGTCAAGGAAATAGGCCGAACGCAGAGCGGTGCTCTGTGAGGCTGCTCCCAGAGAGGGCGGAAAAGTTGAAGAAGTCGGTATGATATGCATGGGAAGGAGGCTCACAGAGATGAGCGATAGAAATGTACGCAAGGTACGAGTCGGCAAGGTCGTGTCCGACAAGATGGACAAGACGGTTGTCGTCGCTGTCGAGGAGCTCGAGCAGCACAAAATGTATAAGAAGCCGGTCAAGAAGACGGTGAAGTTCCACGCGCATGACGAGGAAGAACGACGCACATCGGTGATCGCGTGTCGATCATGGAGACGCGTCCGCTCTCGAAGACGAAGCGCTGGCGCGTGGTCGAAATCGTCGAGCGCGCGAAGTAAGGAGAAACAGATCAATGATACGGCAGGAAACAATCCTGAATGTCGGCGATAACACAGGAGCGAAGGAAATCCTCTGCATTCGCGTACTGGGCGGCTCATACCGTAAGTATGCCAACATCGGCGATGTTATCGTCGCCTCCGTCAAGGCGGCAGCGCCGGGCGGCACGGTGAAGAAGGGCGATGTCGTCAAGGCGGTCGTCGTCCGCAGCGTCAGGGGATCCGCCGTCCCGACGGTTCCTACATCCGCTTCGACGAGAATGCGGCCGTCATCATCAAGGACGACCACACGCCGCGCGGAACGCGTATCTTTGGACCGGTCGCACGTGAGCTGCGCGAGAAGGATTTCATGAAGATCGTCTCGCTTGCGCCCGAAGTTCTTTAAGGAGGAGGTGTTATTTTGTCGCTGGCAAAACTGAACGTCAAGAAGGGCGATACGGTCGTCGTTCTTTCCGGTAAGGATAAGGGCAAGCAGGGCAAGGTCCTCGTCGCTCAGCCAGAAGAGGGCAAGGTCATCGTGGAGGGCATCAACAAGGTAAAGCGTCACACGAAGCCGAGCCAGAGCGCACCGCAGGGCGGTATCATCACGAAGGAAGCACCGCTCTTTGCGAGCAAGGTGCAGCTCGTCTGCCCCGCATGCGGCAAGGCGACGCGCGTCGCACACCGCATCATCGGCGAGCGCAAGGTGCGCGCCTGCAAGAAGTGCGGCGAGCCCATCGAGCAGTAATTTTTCGAGGAAAGGAGGAATACGCAAAGTGGATAGACTCAAAGAGAAGTATCAGAAGGAAGTTGCTCCCGCGCTGACGGAGAAGTTCGGCTACAAGAACGTCATGCAGCTCCCGAAGGTGGAGAAGATCATCATCAACATGGGCGTCGGCGAAGCCATCGGCAGCCAGAAGCACTCGATGCCGCTGTGACGGATCTCACCGCGATTGCCGGCCAGAAGCCCTCAGCTCACGCGCGCGAAGAAGTCGCTCGCTGCATGGAAAGCTCCGTGAGGGCATGCCGATCGGCTGCAGGTCACGCTGCGCGGCACGCATGTATCAGTTCCTCGATAAATTCGCATGAACGTCGCACTTCCGCGCGTCCGCGATTTCCGCGGCGTCAGTGAGAAGGCATTCGACGGGCGCGGCAACTATGCCGTGGGTCTGCGCGAGCAGCTCATTTTCCCCGAGATTGACTACGACAAGATCGACAAGATCCGCGGCATGAACATCGTCATCGTCACGAGCGCGCATACGGACGAGGAGGCCAAAGAGCTCCTGCGTCTCATGGGTATGCCGTTCCGCGCATGACGGGCAAGGAGGAACAACTGTGGCAAAGAAGTCAATGATCGAGAAGTGGAGCAAAGGCCGAAGTTCTCGACGCGCAAGTACAACCGCTGCAAGATCTGCGGACGTCCGCATGGCTACATCCGCAAGTTTGATATGTGCCGTATCTGCTTCCGTGAGCAGAGTTACAAGGGCGCCATCCCTGGTGTAACGAAGGCAAGCTGGTAATACGTATATAAGGAGGATATCGATTCATGGCAATGACTGATCCTATTGCAGATATGCTGACCCGCATCCGCAACGCGAACTCGGTCTACCACGAGGCGTCGCGATCCAGGGCTCAAAGGTCAAGACGGCAATCGCCGAGGTCTTGAAAAAGGAAGGCTTCATCGAGGATTACACCTTCCAGGGAGGACGGCAAGCAGGGGCGTCCTCACCGTCACGCTGAAGTATGGAGCAAAGCGTGAGCACGTCATTTCCGGCCTGAAGCGTCTCAAGCCCGGACTACGTCAGTACATAAGCACGATGCGCTCCGCGCGTCACGGCAGTCTCGGCATCGTGATCTCCACGTCAAGGGGATCATGAGCAAAGATGCCTGAGCAGGTCTCTGTTGGCAAGTTCTCGCATTATTCATTATGTGCTTGCTGGGCAGGAGGGTGTAACAATGTCACCGATTGGAAGAGCACCGATTCACATTTCCGTCCGGTGTTACCGTCACACGGTCGAACGGAGAATCTCGTGAGTCAAGGGCCCAAGGCGAGCTTTCGCCGGTGATCATCCGGATATGAAAATAACCGTCGGAGACGCGTCGTTACGGTCACGTCGATCGGACATTAACGCACAGGTCGCTCCTTGCTGATGCGCGATCCACAACATAGTGGTCGGCGTCTCGGAAACTTCACCGGTGCTGAGATCAGCGGTGTGTCAGCTACCGTGCGGCAAAGCAGGGCAAGAACCTCAATAACCTCTCGCTTGGCTTCTCTTTCCCGTTGTCGTTGAGCCGCCCGAGGCATCGTTCGAGTGCCCCTCGGCGACGGTCATCACAGTCCGGCGCATCAGCAAGAAGCCGTCGGTCTTGAGTCGCTTGCGAATCCGCGCATCGCGAGCGGGAGCCGTATCTAAGGGCAAGGGCATCAAGTACGCCGGAAGCACATCCGCCGCAAGGAAGGCAAAGCCGGCGCGGGCAAAAGCAGAAGGAGGTGACACTGTATCAAGCAGGGATAAGAATCAGGCGCGCCAGAAGCGCCATCTGCGCGTGCGCAATCACATTGCAGGAACGGCGGCGTCCGCGTCTCAATGTATTCCGCAGCCTAAAGAACATTTACGCACAGATCATCGACGATGAAAAGGGCGTGACGCTCGTCTCCGCGAGCTCAAAGGGACAAGGGCTTCTCGCAGTACGGCGGCAACGTCGAGGCTGCAAAGGCCATCGGCGCAGCCGTTGCCAAGAAGGCTCTTGAAAAGGGGCATCACCGAGGTCGTCTTTGACCGCGGCGGCTACATCTACCATGGACGCGTCGCTGCTCTCGCAGAGGCGGCACGCAAAGCCGGACTGAAATTCTAAAGGAGGGAAAGCATGGCTGAGACATAACGAAAACGAGACGCCGGAGTTCGAGGAGCGTGTCGTATTCATCAACCGCGTATCGAAGGTTGTCAAGGGCGGCTGACGCTCCTCCTTCAGCGCACTTGTTGTCGTTGGCAACAAGAAGGGCAAGGTTGGCGTCGGACTCGGCAAGGCTGCCGAGGTGCCCGAGGCGATTCGCAAGGGCATTGAGGATGCCAAGAAGAGCCTCATCGAGGTGCCGCTGCGCGAAGAGCGTACGGTTCCGCATGAGATCACGGGCATCTTCGGTGCCGGCCGCGTCCTCCTGAAGCCTGCCGCAAAAGGTACCGGCGTTATCGCCGGTGGCCCGGCGCGTGCCGTTCTGGAGCTCGCAGGCGTGCGCGACATCCTCACGAAGTCGCTCGGCTCGTCGAACCCGAACAACATGGTGCGTGCCACGATGGAAGGCCTCATGGGACTCAAGAGCCCCGCAGAGGGTCGCAGCACTTCGCGGCAAGTCCGTTCATGAGATTTTTGGCTGATAAGGAGGAACGAACATGGCAAAAGTCAGAGTTACCCTGACGCGCAGCTTGATCGGTCGTCCTGAGACGCAGCGCAAAACGGTAAAATCACTCGGACTGCGCAAGCGCAACTCCGTGACCGAGCTTCCCGACACGCCTGCCGTGCGTGGACAGCTTCACAAAGTCTCCCACCTCATCACGGTGGAAGAGATCGCAGATTGAAGAGGGAGGCAGAATCTATGAAACTGCATGAATTACAGCCCTCGGAGGGCTCGCGTGCCGTACGTAAGCGCGTCGGCCGCGGCATCGGCTCCGGCATGGGCAAGACCTCCTGCCGCGGCATGAAGGGGCAGAAGTCCCGCTCGGGCGGCGGTGTCCGCACCGGTTTTGAGGGCGGCCAGATGCCTCTCTACCGTCGTCTGCCGAAGCGCGGCTTCAAGAACGTCTGGGCAAAGACGTTCGCCGAGGTCAACGTTGGCAGCCTGAACTGCTTCGAGGATGGCACGACGGTTGATCCCGTAGCGCTCATCGAGGCGGGCATTCTGAAGAACGTTCGTGACGGCGTCCGCATTCTCGGCGACGGCGAGCTCACGGCGAAGAACCTCACCGTGCGCGCACAGGGCTTTACCCAGAGCGCCGCGGAGAAAATCGCAGCAGCAGGCGGCAAAGTAGAGGTGGTCTAAGGTGCTCAGTGCCCTTGGCAACATCTTTCAGATTCCCGAGCTGCGGCAGAAGATCATCTTCACGCTCATCATGTTTGCCGTGTTCCGCATGGGGACGCACATCCCGTGCCGGGCGTTGACCCCACGGCGATTGAGCAGCTCTTCTCGCAGGGAACGCTGTTCGGCCTCCTCGATCTCTTTTCAGGCGGTGCGTTCAGCAAATTTTCCGTCTTTGCAATGAGTATTACGCCCTACATCAACGCAGCCATCATCATCCAGCTGCTCAACGTCGTTGTTCCGACGCTCGAGCAGTGGTCGAAGGAAGGCGCGGAGGGGCATAAGAAAACGACGAAGGTCACGCGCTACCTGACGGTGGTGCTCGCGTTCTTCCAGGCGATCGGCATGTCGATCGGTCTCAAGACCGCGATTCTCAACCCGAACCCCGTGAACATCCTCATCATCGCCATCACACTGACGGCGGGGACGGTGTTCCTCATGTGGCTCGGAGAACAGATCACAGCGAACGGTGTCGGCAACGGCATCTCGCTCATCATCTTCGCCGGTATCGTCGCAGCGCTGCCGAAGAACATCGGCACGATTCTCGCCTACGTCAAGGCAGGGACGATCAGCTATTTCAGCGTGTTTGCGTTCGGCGTGATCGCGCTGGCGATGATCGTCTTCGTCATCTACATTGAGACCGGCTTCCGCCGCATCCCCATCACGTATGCGAAGCGTGTCGTCGGCGGCCGCACGGCGACGGGACATTCGAGTCATATTCCGTTCAAGGTCAATCAGGCGGGCGTTATCCCGATCATCTTTGCCTCGTCGGTGCTCATGTTCCCGATTACGGTGGCACAGTTCGTCGACATCCCGTGGGTCAAGACAGCGGCGTCCTATCTTGAGTGGGGCAAACCCCTCCAGACGACGCTCTACGTCCTCATGATCATCTTCTTCACCTATTTCTACACATCGGTGACGGTGAAGATCCAGGATATGGCGGACAACCTCAAGAAATACGGCGGCTTCGTCCCCGGGCTTCGCCCCGGTCAGGCGACGGCGGACTATCTCGACTATGTGCTGACGCGCATCACCCTTGCGGGTGCGTTCTTCCTCGCGTTCATCGCGGTTCTGCCGAACCTCATCGCGGAGGCAACGCACATCCAGGGCGTGTACTTCGGCGGCACAGCACTCCTCATCGTCGTGGGCGTTGCCCTCCAGACGATGAAGCAGATCGAGTCGATGGTTGTCGTCGCGCCACTACGAAGGCTTTATGAAATAACGTACGAAGGAGATCCCTATGCAGATCATTTTGATGGGTCCCCGGGTGCCGGCAAGGGCACGCAGGCGGTAAACCTTAGCAAAACGCTACAATGTTCTTCCACATCTCCACGGGCGATATGTTTCGTGAAGCCGTGAAAGAGGGGACCCCCTCGGCAAAGAGGCGAAGTCCTACATGGACGCAGGGAAGCTCGTTCCCGACTCCGTCACCATCGGCATCGTGCGCGAGCGGCTCAGTAAGCCGGACTGCAGGAGAAGGGCTTCATCCTCGATGGATTCCCGCGCACCGTCGAGCAGGCGGACGCCCTCGCAGAGATCCTGAAGGACAACGGGATGGCACTCACCGCCGTTCTCAACATCAGCGTCCCCGCCGCCGATCTCATCGAGCGTGCTGTCGGACGCCGCATCTGCAAGAGCTGCGGACATTCCTACCACGTGACGTTCAACCCGACGAAGGTGGAGGGGGTCTGCGACGACTGCGGCGGTGAGACCTACCAGCGTGCTGACGACAGCGAGGAGACAATGAAGAGCCGTCTTTCCGTCTATGAATCCTCGACGCGTCCGCTGATCGATTACTATAGAAAGCGGGCGTCTACAAGGAGATCGACGGCCGACAGGGACATCGCAAAAGGTGGAGGCGGATCTTGCCGCCGTCCTTGAGGCGTAAAAAGGAGCGAAAGGGAAGAATGTCAAAGCAGGATGTCATCGAGGTAGAGGGAAGAGTCGTTGAGAAGCTTCCCAATGCGATGTTCCAGGTCGAGCTTGAGAACGGACACGTCGTCCTCGCTCATGTTTCCGGAAAAATACGCATGAACTTCATCCGTATCCTTCCGGGCGACAAGGTGACCATCGAACTCACCCCGTACGATCTGACCCGTGGACGCATTACCTATCGCTTTTAAGTAATACGAGGAAAGCACCGATTATAGGGCGTTCGGCTGATTAGCAGGAAAAACTGGTCAACACGAAGTTTTTATGCTAGAATAGATAAGATCGACGTTTTCGGGTATGCGGCACAGCTCCGCTGCCCCGTGCGCGCAGGGAGACGGAAGGAGGCAAGCGCAGTGAAGGTAAGACCGTCTGTCAAGAAAATCTGTGAAAAATGCAAGATCATCAAGCGCAAGGGCCGCGTTATGGTCATTTGCGAGAACCCCAAGCATAAACAAAGACAAGGATAAAAAGGAGGTGCACTTATGGCACGTATTGCCGGTGTGAGTTTGCCCCGTGACAAGAGAATTGAAATTGCGCTGACGTACATCTTCGGCATTGGTCTCACGACCTCGAAGAAGCTGCTCGCAGCTGCGGACGTGAACCCCGATACGCGTACGCGCGACCTCACGGAGGATGAAGTCGTCAGACTTCGTGATGCCATCGACAAGAACGCCGTGGTGGAGGGCGACCTTCGCCGCGAAATTCAGATGAACATCAAGCGTCTCGTTGATATCGGCTGCTACCGTGGCCGCCGCCACCGTCTCGGCCTGCCTGTCCGCGGACAGAACACGAAGAACAATGCGCGCACGCGCAAGGGCCCGAAGAAGGCCGTCGCAGGCAAGAAAAAGTAAAGGAGGCTCGTAGAGGTGGCTGTTAAGAAAACAACACGTTCCAAGAAAAAAGTTCGCAAGAACATAGAGTCGGGCGTTGCACACATCAGCTCGACGTTCAACAATACGATCGTCACGCTCACCGACAAGAGCGGCAATGCGCTCTCGTGGGCGAGTGCGGGCGGTCTCGGCTTCCGCGGCTCGCGCAAGAGCACGCCGTTCGCTGCACAGATGGCAGCAGAGACGGCGGCTAAGGCCGCGATGGAGCACGGACTCAAGTCCGTCGAGGTCTATGTCAAGGGACCGGGTGCCGGCCGTGAGGCTGCCATTCGCTCGCTGCAGGCAACGGGCCTCGAAGTCAACATGATCAAAGACGTGACGCCCATCCCGCACAACGGATGCCGTCCGCCGAAGCGTCGCCGCGTCTAACAGGAGGTGGATGAAACAACATGGCAATTGATAGAGTACCAGTCTTAAAGCGCTGCCGTGCCCTCGGCCTCGAGCCGGCGACCCTCGGTCGTTCGCGCCAGTCGACGCGTCAGCTCCGCCGCACGAACCGCAAGGTCTCCGAGTACGGACTTCAGCTCAAGGAAAAGCAGAAGGCGAAGTTCATCTACGGCGTTCTCGAGCGTCAGTTCCGCGGCTACTATGAGAAGGCAAAGAAGATGTCCGGCGTCACCGGTGAAAACCTCCTCTGCCTCCTCGAGCGCCGCATGGACAACGTTGTGTTCCGCCTCGGCCTTGCCAACACGCGCCGCCAGGCACGTCAGCTCGTCCGCCACGGTCACTTCACGGTGAACGGCAAGCGCGTCGACATCCCCTCCGCACTCGTCCATGAGGGCGATGTGATCGAGGTCGCCGAGAAGAGCCGCTCCGGCGCGTTCTTCAAGGAGCTCAAGGAGAGCAGCAATGCACTCTCCGCACCCGCATGGCTCACTGCCGATCAGGCAAACCTGACGGGCACGGTGACACGTTTCCCCCATCGTGAGGAGATTGACGTTCCGGTCAACGAACAGGCCATCGTCGAGCTTTACTCCAAATAATGAATGTGAATGTGTCTGCATTACGCGTTTATTATGGAGGAGGCACATAGATGACAGATATCGAGAAACCGAAAATCGAGATCGCAGAGATCAGCGAGGACGGACGTTACGGCCGTTTCATCTGCGAAACCGCTTGAGCCGGGCTACGGTACGACGTTCGGCAACAGTCTGCGGCGGATGTTGCTCTCGTCCTTGGACGGAGCGGCGGTCACCTCCATCCAAATCGACGGCGTTCTGCACGAGTTCTCCACCATTCCCGGCGTACGGGATGATGTGACGAGCATCGTGCTGGCACTCAAGCAGCTCTGCGTCCGTATGCAGGACAGCGAGCCGCGTACGATCCGCATCGAGGCGGCAGGCGCGCGCGAAGTCACCGCCGCCGACATCGAGTGCGGCAGCGACATTGAGATCCTCAACCCCTGAACTGCATATTGCAACGATGGGGGAGACGGGAAAACTCAAGATCGAGATGACCGTTGAGCGTGGCCGCGGCTATGTTCCGGCGGATCGGAACAAAAAGCCGGATGATGTCATCGGCGTCATCCCCATCGACTCCATCTTCTCACCCGTACAGCGTGTCAACTATACGGTAGAGGACACGCGTGTCGGCTACCGTCACGGACTACGACCGTCTCATTCTCGACGTGTGGACGAACGGCTCCATCCGTCCCGAGGAAGCGGTGAGCAAGGCGGCGGCGATCCTCGTCATGCACCTGCGCCTGTTCCAGAACATGGACGGCAGTGTGGTCGAGGAGGAGGAAGAAGTTCCGAACTTCCCGCCCGAGGAGGTCGACGACAGCGCGAAGGTGCTCGAGATGACCATCGATGATTTGGACCTTTCCGTTCGCTCCTTCAACTGCCTCAAGCGTGCCGGCATCAATACGGTTGCCGATCTCACGCAGAAGACCGAGGACGATATGATGAAGGTGCGCAACCTGGGACGCAAATCTCTGGATGAAGTGAAGAAAAAAACTTGAGGAGCTTGGACTCTCCTTGAGACAGGACAACGAATAACGATAGGAGTGGGAAACACATGAGAAAGCTCGGACGCAATTCCGCGGCCCGCAAGGCTCTCTTCAGGAGCATCCTCACATCCTTCTTCAAGTATGGACGCATTGAGACGACCGAGGCAAAGGCAAAGAGCTGCGCTCCCTCGCCGACGGTCTCATCACGCTCGCGAAGCGCGGCGATCTCAGTGCACGTCGTCAGGCTCTTGCGGCTCTGGCGGAAGAGGATGTTGTGCGCAAGCTCTTCGGCGAAATCGCAGAGAAGTACACGGACAAGAAGAGCGGCTATACCCGCATCTTGAAGCTCGGCCCCCGTCGCGGCGATGCCGCCCCGATGGCCATCATCGAGCTCGTCTAATTTAAGGAAGCACTGATAAATTCGGTACAACCATCTTGACGCATCTTTTTTGCCCGCACTTCGGCGGAAAATCCTCCACAGAGCACCACTCTGCGTCCGGTTTTCCACCTCGTTCGAACGAAAAAATCTACGCCAATCTGGCAGACCTCATTTTATCAGCGATTCCATCATAAAAAGGACCGCCTGCGGGCGGTCTTTTTGTATGCTTTGGCAATTAACGATAAATTTATTTGAAAAAAAATCGGGGAACTGGTAGAATAATAAGACCTACCTACAGTTTTTGTGTGCGCAGACTGTGTGCAGTCCGTAACACTGACGTATCTCCATGGAGCGGATGAGGAGGAAATGGATTTGAAGACAAAGGGAATTCCGGCAGGGCGTCTCGCGTGTGCTCTCGCGCTCAGTGCGGCGATTGGACTCTTTGCTGCGCCCGTGTCGGCGGAGACGGTAAAGATCAGCCTTGCGGACAGCGTGCAGATGGCACTTGCGAACAACCGCACGATCAAACAGTCGCTCGCGGATGTGGACGCTGCGCATGAGCAGCTGCATGTGGCAAACCGCAGTGCGGGGCCTCTGCTCACGTGGGACTGGACGGCAGCTCGTGTCGGTGGTAAGGCGAAGGAGCTACTTCCGCCATCCCCCTACAAGGATACATACGAAAATAAGGCGACCCTCGCGATGGTACTCTTTGATGCGGGCATGAATGCCCAGCGCAAGGAGGCACGCTACGGGCTGAACGCGGCGGATCTCACGCTGGAGCAGACGAAGCAGACCATTCGCCTGACGGCGACGACGGATTATTTCAACATCCTGCAGGCGCGCAACATGGTGCAGGTGCGTGAGGAGACGGTTGCGACGCTCACGAAGCATCTCGACGATGTGAATGCGCAGTTCCGTGCGGGTACGGTGGCGCGTGCAGATGTGCTCGCCTCTGAGGTGGAGCTCGCGAATGCGCAGCAGGCGCTGACCTCGGCAAAGAACGACTATGCCGTCGCCGTCGCGACGCTGAACAATGTGATCGGTCTGCCGACGGATACGACGCTGGAGACGAGCGACGAGATGCGCTATACGGCGTACGATCTCGCCCTTTCGGACTGCACGGACTACGGCCTCGTCTACCGTGCGGATGCGGCGGCGGCACACTATACGGTCAAGCAGGCAGAGGCGGCGGTTGAGCAGGCAGCGGCGGCGAACCTTCCGACGCTGAATGCGGCAGCGACGCGCTCGATTGCGGGCGAGCACGCCTTTAAGAACAGCATGCAGGCCAAGGATATGTGGACCCTCGGCCTGAGTGCGACGTGGGGCATCTTTGACAACGAGGCGACGACAGCGCAGGTGCACGAGGCAAAGGCAAAGCTGCGCAAAGCCGAGGAAGCTCTGGCGGCGACGAATGAGCGCATCCGCCTCGATGTTCATACGGCGTACCTCAATCTGCGCGCCGCCGAGCAGAATATCGACACAACGGAGAAGGCAGTCAAGCAGGCGGAGGAGGACTACAATATCGCCCGCGTGCGCTACAATGCAGGCGTCGGGACGAACCTCGAGGTCATGCGTTCCTCGGACAATCTGACGACGGCGCGCACGAACTACGCGACGGCACTCTACCGCTACAATACGAGCAAGGCGGCGCTCGACAATGCCATGGGCGTGCCCGTCGATCTCGATGCCATGCAGTATCGTCGTGTGATCGATCATGGCAAGCGTGCCCGTGCCGCCCGTGAGGCAGCCATGCTTCATGAGGATGCCCTGCTCGAGACCCCGAAGGGGGCGCAGGTACGGCCGGCAGAGCCGGCACCGACGGCGGAGGAGGCAGCTGCCTCCATCGAGCGCGTTCGTGCGGCCAATGCAGCCTACGAGATGACGATGGCAAAATGAGACGGCGGGCATCTGCGGATGTCCGCTGAGGGGAGTTCTATGAGACAGAGGACATGGGTCTGCGCGATTGCGCTGGCGGCAGTGCTCCTCTGCGCGGCGGTCGCTGTCCATATCGTGCGGGCAGAGGCCTTTATGGCAGAGGTCGGACGGGCGGCGGGGCGCATCGCGTCGCAGCAGCTTGGGACGGATGTGCAGATCGGCGCGGTGGAGATACGTTCTCTGCATGAACTCGCCATTGATGATATTGTGATTTACGATAAGCAGACGGAGGAAGTCCTCCGCGCCGACAGGGCGCGGGTGACGCTTCGTCTGCTTTCGTTGCTTTCATCCCCTGCGACCTCGGTGGATGAGATCCTGCTGACGGGCGTGCATGCGCATCTCGTGCAGCGGGAGGACGGCTCGTGGAACTATGCCGATCTCGTCTCCTGACGATGCGGAGCCGAGTGCCTTTGTCGGGCGCATCCGCATCGCAGACGGTACGGCGGATGCCGTTGTGGCGGGGCGCAGCTACGAACTGACCGATCTGAGCGGCGCGGTGGACATCGACCGCGGTGCATTCTCCTACGATGCCGCGGCACAGTTCATGGGCATTCCGCTACGCGTACGCGGGGAGAAAACGAGCGATGTGCAGGGATGTGCAGCTCGCGGCAGATGATGCAGATCTGACGCCGCTCCTGCCCTCCTGCCCGAGGGGAGCGCTGCCCGAGCGCGTGCAGATCCGTGCTCTGCACGCCGACCGCGTGCGCGGGGGGCTGCGTCTCGTGGACGGGACGCGTACGATGGAGGGGGCGGATCGAGGGCGTTCGAGCGGATGCCGATCTCTACGGCACGCAGACGACGCTGACGAGTGCGGCACTGCGCTTTGACGAGCGTGCTCTCTTCGTGGCGGCAACGGCGACGGCGGCGGAGCAGACGGCGCGTGTCGATGGCACGGTGCGCCTCGATACGGATGCGCCCTATCTCGATCTCCGCGTACGCGCGGAGCACTTTGCCCCCACGGCGGTCGATGCGGAGAGCCCCTATACGGGAACTGTCTCTGCCGATGTCCGCGTGACGGGGACGATGGATGCTCCGACGGCCGACGGGCATGTGACGGCAGAGGGCGGGACGGTCAGCAATGTTGGCGTCACCCGCGCCGATGCCGATGTCACATACGCGGACGGAATACTCTCGTTCCAAAATCTTGCGGCGGAGACGTTCGGCGGGAATATCTCGGGCGAGGGCATGCTCTCGGCGGCCGATCTCTCCTATGCGGCACATCTGAAGATCGCGGGACTGCCCTTGACCGCCTGCGGACGGATGCACAGCTGCCGCTCCTGCGGAGCTCAGCGGTACGCTCTCGCCGATCTCGGCATCGAGGACAGGGGCACGGAGCGCACGGGGCTTGCTGTTTACGGCAGCGCAGAGGTACTGGATGGGATGTATCGTGCCGTGCCGATTGAGCGCGCGAATGCGTCCTTTTCCCTGCGCGGTCAGGATTTGACGATTGATTTTCTCAGCCTGAACCTTCCCCATGGAACGGATCTCGGCGTCGAGGGGACGATCCGCGGCGGATCGGCGCTCGATCTCCGCTTTTACGGCGGGACATGTCGATCTCTCCCTGCTGAACCACCTCGATGATCGGCTGAGCTTTGCGGGACTCGCGGACATCAGCGGCGAGGTGCACGGCGATATCGCGGATCCACACGTGGAGATGAAGGTGTCGGCGACGCACGGACAGCTGATGTATCAGCCCTTTGACAGCCTGATCTTCCGCGCGGAGGGATCGCTTTCGGGCGTCGGCATCCATGATTTTTCGATGGAGCGGAATGGGCGCGAGGTCTGGCTTGTCAACGGCACGATCGGCTTTACGGGCGAGCGGCGCATCAATGTGCAGATCGACACGATGGGGGCGCGCATGGAGGATGTCGCGGCACTCGTCGCTCCCGACCAGCCGATCACGGGCAACATCGACAACATCATCAAATTCACGGGGACGCTCGACAATCCCCACGCTGTCGGCTACGTGCATTTCTATCGCGGCAGCTATGCGGGCGCACTGCTCTCGGGCATGGACGGCGACTACTTCCTCGATGACGGCGTCATCCGTCTGCAGGTCTTTCACATCTATTCCCCGATGGTGGACATGGTGCTGAACGGCACAATCAGTACGCAGGGAGAGCTCAATCTCGACGCTGAGGTGCGCGATCTGAACTTCAAACGGTTTGCTCATAAATTCCCCTATCCTGTGGCAGGGCACGGTGTGTTCCACGGACAGGTCGGCGGGACAATTTCGTATCCCATCTTCCGCGGCGATCTGAAGGCGGACGAGGTGACGATGAACGGCGTGGCACTGACGAAGGTATACAGTCTCGTCTACTACGAGAACGGCATCGTCACGCTCGACCGCACGGGCTTCCATCAAGGGGAGAAAGGGAAGGTGTCGGCGCGCCTGCACTACGATACGCAGTCGGATGTGCTGCGCGGCACCATGGATGTGGAGAACTTTGATGTCGGGGCACTTCTCGCACTTGCCAACCAGAAGGAGGATCGCGTCGGTGGGGCGATCACAAGCCACATCTGGGTCGGCGGGACGCGGGATAATCCGTCCCTCGGGGTGACGGGCGAGATCGCCGCAGGCACAGTCGCAGGCTATCCTGTCACCGATGCGACAGTGGATGTCTCTCTCTCCAACCATGTACTGACGATTGACCGTCTCACGGGGAAGCAGGGCGACGGATCCTTCTCCGCGACGGGCACCGTAGATTTTAACGGCATGATGGACGTTGATGTCACGGCGAACGATATTGCCCTCGGGCTCTTTACGGGGCTGGCGGGCGTCGATGAGCCCGTGTCGGGCACGGGGTCTGTCACGGCACACGTCGGCGGGACGTCACATAGTCCCGTCGCCGACGTGTCGCTCTCTGCGAAAAACGGGGGCGTGCGCGGCGGGACGTTCGATGCGCTGGCAGGCGAGATTCAGGTGCGCGGCAGTGTCGTCCGCCTCAATCAGCTGACGGTACATAAGTACATCGACGGCGTGGACTATACGGCGAGTGCACACGGCACGCTCCCCTTGCACGCGCTCACGGCGGATGCGGATGAGGAGCTCAGCGCCGCCGATCAGATCGATCTCACACTGTCCCTTGATCACGCCGATCTCTCCCTACTCCCCGTGTTCTCGCGGGAGATCGAGTGGGCACTCGGCCGTACCGAGGGTGAGCTGACCATCCGCGGCTCGCTTGCCGCACCGCGCATCAAGGGATCGCTGCGCATCAGGGACGGCGCGGTGAAGCTCAAGGCAATCGAGACACCGATCACGGAGATCGAGGTGCAGGTCGATGCGCTCGGCGATTCGATCGCCATACGTGAGTGCACGGGACGCATGGGGACGGGCAGCTATCTCCTGACGGGGCATACGGGGATGAGTGGGCTAAGACCCGCAAACTATGAGTTCATGCTCGTGATGAATGCGCTCTCAGTCAAGACGTCGTTCTACGACGGCCCTCTGACGGGCGCGCTGAAGCTGACGGAGGATACCTACTGGGGCGAGACTCTGCCAGAAGGTATCGGGCACGGTTGATATCGACCGCGCGCTCATCTCGATCCCAACGATTCCCGATACGGACAGTGAACTGCCGCATATCATTCTCGATGTGGGCGTATCCGTCGGGCGACAGGTTCATTTCTTCAGTCCCAAATCTCTACGATATGCATCCGTCGGGGCAAGTTCATTTCGGCGGGACAACGCGTCACCCTCATACCACCGGCGCCATTGGCGTGCGGCGCGGCGACACGGTCAGCTATCTTCGCACGGTGTTCAAGATCCGCGAGGGGACGGCGACGTTCAACCAAATGGAGTCGTTCCTGCCCACGATCGATTTCTATGCAGAGACGCGTCTGACCAATATGCGTGTCTATCTGAGTGCACGCGGCCCGCTGGATCACATGGATTTTCGTCTTGGGTCGTCGCCCGAGATGTCAGAGGAAGAGATTATTCGCATTCTGACTCTGCGCAGTGCGTATCAAAATGGGGAGGGAAAATTCAGTGCGGCAGATGCGCTTGCCATCGGGCTGCAGATGAGCATTCTCTCTGAAGTAGAGGATTCAATGAAAACCCTTCTGCATCTGGATGTGCTTCGCCTCTCTAGCGGGAATGGGTCATTGTTCGAATCAAAGGATGAGACTCCGCCGAATCAGCGGGAAAATGAATACAATGTTGAAATTGGCAAGTACATTGGGGATCATATACTCTTGCGTTATGTTCAGGGAATTGGCGGAGCTTCGGACAAGAGTCGGTATGGAATCCAGTATGATTTCAACGATAAGTTCGGTATCTCTTATGACCGTGAGGGTCGTAATCAGATTGTTGGCGTAGAGGCACGCATACGATTTTAAGGAATCGCTGATAAAATGAAGTCTGCCAGATTGGCGTAGATTTTTTGTCCAAACAAGGTGGAAAACCGGACGCATAGCAAAGGCTATGTGGAGGATTTTCCGCCGAAGTGCGGGCGAAAAAGATGCGCTGGGAAGTACTGATAAAATAAAGTCCGTCGAATTGGTGCAGATTTTTTGTCCTGTCAAGGGAGACAAACCGGACGCATAGCAGAGGCTATGTGGAGGATTTGTCGACACAGACAGGGCGAAAAAGATGTACTAAGACGGCGGTGCTGAGTTTATCAGTACTTCCCTAAGATGGTAGTGCTGAATTTATCAGTGCTTCCTTAAGGAATAGCTGATAGAATCGACCTGTCAGCGTGGGGACGTTTCCGTTTGATCAAGGGAAGCAGGACTGGTGTATAGGACTGCTTCACGATATGCGGCAAAAGGAGGTGTGTCTATGTTTTCCACCTATATGAAAAAGCTCTCCGCCGTGCAGAAACTCGTGCCGGAGGAGGAGCGTACGCTCTGGCGTGTGTATAAGGAGAATGGCGACATGGCGGCACGGCGCCGCATCATCGAAGCGTATCAGCCGCTTGTCTTTCGCGAGGTCTATCCATACCGCGCTCTGCCGGCAGCAATGGATGCGGTGCAGGAGGGGACGATCGGGCTGATCGAAGCAGTGGAACACTATGACCCGGACTATGGTGCGGCGTTCAGTCTCTATGCCGTCCATCGCGTACGCGGGCGAATCCGCGACTACCTGCGGCGTGAGGGAAATGTCGATCTGCCCTGCCTTGAGGCGGAAACGGAGAACCATGAGACAGCAAAGGAACTCCTGATAGACGAGCAGCCGTCCGTGGCGGAGCTTGCCGAACACCACACCCTCGTCGGCGTCGTGGGCGATGCGATGGAGCGTCTCCCCGCACGCGAACGCCTCGTACTCGAGGGCGTGACCATTGGCGGCGCAGGCGCGGGAGCGATGGCGGACGCGCTCGGTGTGACGCCGGCGCACGTCTATCGCCTGCAGAAGAACGGCATTCGCCGCATTCGTGGGATGCTCTCGCGTTTCATGCAGCATTGGTAATTCGCAATTTATTTTATACTTATTGAATCCTATCGCTTGTGTGTAGTATAATCGTAGGGAGGGAGCGCAATGGAGAGTGAACGCGAGGAGCGCAAGCGGTCCATACGGGCGGCACGCGACTGGCTTGCGGGGGCAGAGGATGCTCTCGCGGGGGCAGACGATGTGTCGGGAGATCTAAAGCTTATGCTTGCCCGCGCCGAGCTGGCGTGTACGACATCGACGCGCCGTACGCGCCTGCGCCGTCAGGCGCGTATCCTCCTGCCGGCATTTGCGGTCATTGCTCTCACGCTGTGGGGGCTGTGGCATGTACGGGCAGAAGAACCTGCTGCAGTGCATACGGAGGAAATGCGGGCGGAAGTCCCCGCGGTGCAGGCGTCAGGAACTGAGGAAGTGACGGCGCCCCATCCGCAGATGGTTTCCGCCGTGCCGCTTCCATCACCGCATGCACAGGTGGATGAAAAGGCCGCAGCGTACACTGAGACGGCGCAGAGAACGAGCTCCGCAGAGCCTGTTGTCCATGAAAGTGCAGCACCGACTGCTGCGCATGCTCCTGCATCACGTCTGCCGAGTGCAGATATGCAGCGGCTGATGCAGGTTGGCGGAAAGATTTTGAGAGAGTAGTTTGAGCATCCATGATGCATGATCAATGAAGCGCATATCGCTTGCGTATCATCTAGGAGGTTTCGCCTTTGAACAGCAAAAAGTATCGCAGACTTGCCCTTGCCGTCACACTTGGTATCGGTGTATCCGCATCCGCTCTGCCGCAGGGTCATGCTGCCGAGCAAATGGATCATGAAAGTGCGGCAGCCGCAGCAGAGATGGCGGGGACAGAAGTTCCCGCAGCAGCCGCGAGTGATACACGTGAGTCTGCGACAACGTCAACATCTCCTGCACAGGGGCCTGCGTTGACTGATGCAGTGCCGGCTGCTTCGACAGATGCGCGCGCAGATGCGTGGGCAAGCACACGTCCCAGTGAGGATGCTGTGTCGCAGGGGCTTGCTGCACAGGTGGGCAAGACGGTCGTTGAGATCAACTTTGCAGGTGCGTCTGAGGCGACGGAGAAGGCTGCGCGTGAGGCGATTGCCATGCATGTCGGAGACGCTCTGGCGGAGGATGCCCTCGTCAAGGATCGCGATGCGATCTATGCAACGGGGTACTTCTACGATCTCTATCCTGTCTTTGAGCAGGTGCCTGAAGGCGTTGTGCTGACCTATCATGTGCTCGAAAACCCCGTGCTGAAGGAAGTTCGTATTGAGGGAAACACGGTCGAAAAGACGAAGGATCTTATGGATCTCGTGACCGTGCAGAAGGGACAGCTGCTCAACGGGCGCGCCCTGCAGGAGAATGTGCAGGCGATTCAGGAGAAGTACCGCGCGGACGGCTACATCCTCGCCAAGATCACGGATCTCAACATCGCGCAGGACGGGACGCTCACGATCCGCATCAGCGAGGGGACGTTGGAGGGCTATAAGGTCAAGGGCAACAAGAAGACCAAGGAGCACGTCATCCTCCGCGAGATGCGCCAGAAGCCCGGCGAGCCATTCAACGCAAATCAGGCGCGCCGCAGTATGCAGCGCGTTTACAACCTTGGCTTCTTCGAGGATGTCAACGTCAAGATGAACCCTGGTGTTGAGCCGAATGCGGTTGTCATGGAGATCGATGTCAAGGAGAAGCGCACGGGTTCCTTCGGCATCGGCGCGGGTTACTCGAGTGCAGACGGCATGGTTGGTATGATCAGCATCAGTGATTCGAATTTCCGCGGGATGGGCGACACCATCAGTCTCAGTTATGAGATGAGCGGTGATGATACGGATGCGCGCGGCTATACGTTTATGTACCGTCGTCCATGGCTTGATAAGAAGGAAACAGCGGGTACAGTACGCATCTACAACCGTACCTATGAGTATGACGACTATGATTCCGCAGGGAGTCACGTGGAGTCCTTTATGCGCAAGTACTCCGGCGGTGAGTTCACGCTGAGCCGTCCGATGAGCGAGTACTCGACGAACTTTATCACCCTGCGCAATCGCAAGGACAGATATGTCAAACATACGGAGAACGGTTCTGCCGGCAACCGCAGCGGCAATACGGCATGGCTTCGTAAAAATTTCGGTACGACACGCAGTGTCACACTGGAGCATGTGACAGATACACGCGACAATGTGTACGACCCCACGAAGGGGGCAAGAGCATCCCTTTCGGCAGAGTTCGCGGGCTTTGGCGGAAACTTTAATTTTCAGAAGTATATGATCAGCGACACACACTATTTCAAAGTGGGGCGTTCTCAGGTCTTTGAGCTGCGCGGACAGTACGGTATTGGCAATGGGATCGATCTCTGAGTACAATCAGTTCCGTCTCGGCGGACAGGATTCCATTCGCGGTTACCGCGAGGATCAGTTTCGCGGTGACCGTATGGCGCTTGCCTCGCTTGAGTATCGTTTCCCAATCGTCTCCAAGGTAACGGGGGCACTCTTTACAGATTACGGCGGAGCGTGGGACAGCGGCTTTGCTCCGAAGCACATGCACGGCAGCATTGGTGTCGGGCTCGGACTCAATACACCGATCGGTCCGCTGCGTCTGGACTATGGTCATGGGTCACAGGGCGGACGTGTGCACTTCCGCGTCGGCGGCACATTCTGATGCGGCAGGGAAGATCCCTGCCAGGCGGCAGCATATTGCTGCCGCTTGTTTTCCTTGCTTTTTTTGCCGTAGGATTTGTTTCTCCTGTCAATGCCGCAGAGACCTCCCGCGTGGAGGAAACTGCGGCTATTGTCATGGGGGATCAGCCAATCCCCCCCATCGTGCGTGCGCGCATGGAGCGCACGGTCGCTGCGATTGCAGCGGAGCGTATGGAGGGACGGCGTACGGCGGACATCGCAGCAGGAGAGGAAGCAGAGATCATCGGGGCGGTATTTGACCGCCTGCTCGTCGGCTATGCAGTGACGGGCGTGACAGTGACGCCGGCGGTGCGGACAATGGTGGAGATTCACCTTGCCCCGTGGGCGGATACGATTCAGCAAGTCACTGTCGAGGAGCAGGTGGAGGGCATGCCGCCCGCCATCGAGACGCTTGTTCGCAGTGATCTTGCGGGGGCGGAGCAGGTGTTTTCCGATGCGCTTGTCGGTCTGCCCGTCGCGGCGACAGACTGGGCGTCGGGAGCGCTGAAGCGTCAGCTTGCCGCCTATATGGAGGAGCACCTGCCCGAGTTTCGTGCGGACTACGACCTCGATGTGGCACCGACGGCGACGGTGCGGCTGACGGTCTATCCACGCCTGCCGGTCGTGCGGACGGTCGATCTTTCTATGCGTTCGGATACCGTTCCCAATGCCGCACTGCTTTCCCAGCGTACGGCAATGGAGGCGGAGGTGAACCGCCTCGTCGGTGTCCCCTGTCCCATTTGTCGCGCGTCACCGTGCGGCACTTGAGGAACACTCGGAACGCGGCTTGACGCTATGCCTGCTCTGCGCAGTCTGCATCTCACGTCACACGTGACGATCACGCCGGGCGAGCGGATGGCAGTCATGAGCCGCAGCGATACGACGCGCTGGCGTCTGCGGCTCACGGGCTGGCTCGATGTCGGACGCAGTGCCAAAGACGCGCATGAGGATCGCCGCGATCTCCGCGCGCGTCTGCACGCGGGGCAGATGCTCAGCCCACGCGATGAGCTCTATGCGGAGATGGATGCCGCTCCCGAGGATGTGCGCTTTTCGTGGCGTGTCGGATATGCCCGCACGCTGCTGCCGCGCCTCACGGGAGAACTGCGCTGGGATATGACGGACGGACGGCTCTCAGCGGCAGGCAGCTATGCATTCCATCCGCGTTGGCTGCTCCGCTACGAGCATTGGTCGGATACAGGATCCGGCGAGTGGGAGCTGCGCTATAAGCTGCATGACTTCCTCAGCATTGCGGGACTCGTAAATCGGGACGATCGATGGCTGCGTCTGATCGGAAATTTTTAGGAATCGCTGATAAAATGAGGCATGCGGGATGATCGTGCCGAATTTATCCGTGCTTCCTATAGAAACTATCACAAGGGGACGTGGGAGACATCGTGAAACGCATTTCAATCGTTGTTCCGGTTTACAACGAGGAGGAGAATATCGCGCATTTCGCGGCGGCGGTGGAGGAGGTGATGGGGCGTCTGCCCTATGACTATGAGCTGCTCTTCATCGACGACGGTTCCTCCGACTGCAGCCGTGAGATCCTGCGCGCGTTAGGCGAGCGGGATGCCCGCATTGGCTCGATTTTTCTCGCGCGCAACTATGGGCATCAGCTTGCTCTGACCTGCGGTATGGATCATGCGGACGGCGATGCGGTCATCACGATGGACGGAGATATGCAGCATCCGCCAGAGCTTTTGCCGCAGCTTCTCGAACGATGGGAAGAGGGCTTTGACATCGTACAGACCGTGCGCCTGACGACGGAGGGCGTTTCTGTCTTTAAGCGGATGACGTCCAAGTACTATTATCGACTGCTCAATGCCCTTACAGATGTACATATTCAGGAGGGCGGTTCGGACTTTCGCCTCATGGATCGTAAAGCCGTGCTTGCCCTGCGCCGCTATCGTGAGCACGCGCGCTTTATCCGCGGCATGGTCGGTGCGCTTGGCTTCCGGCGGACGACGGTGGACTTTGTGGCACAGGCACGCTATGCGGGCAGCTCGAAGTTCTCACTGCGGCGTATGATTTCGTTCGCACTTGACGGGATCTTTGCCTATTCTATGAAGCCTTTGCGGGCGGCACTCTATGCGGGCGTGGTTTCGGCGCTGCTTGCCGTTGTGCTCTTCCTCCACGTCCTCTTTGAGACACTGCGGGGGAGACCGTGCCGGGATGGTCGACCATCGTCGTGTGCAGCCTGTTCTTCGGCGGGATGCAGATGATGATGCTCGGCGTGTGCGGGGAGTATATCGCGCGGATTTTGCAGGAGGTTAAGGGGCGCCCTCTTTACCTGATTGCATGTGACAACAGGCCGCAGGCGGCGGAAAAGGAGGCGCACGATGGATGATCGGATGCGGCTGGGGGCGGTGCTAGCCTTTTTCACCGCCCTTTTTTTCTGGGGAAATGCAGCACTCCCCGTGACGGCACCCGTCGAGGTGAACTATGCGCAGACGGCGAAGGAGATGCTCGCGGCAGGGGAATTATCTCTCGCCGCAGATCTACGGAAACTACTGGTACGATAAACCCATCTTCTTCTACTGGGAACTGATCGCTGCGTTCTCCGTCTTCGGTGTGACGGACTTTGCCGCACGTTTTTTCCCTGCGCTTTTTGCATCGGCGGGACTGCTCCTCACCTACGCGCTCGCGCGGCGGCTCTATGATGCGCGGACGGCGTTCTGGTCGGTGGTCATTCTCGGCTCGTGCGTGCTCTATGGATTCCTCGCCAAACTCATCCTGACCGATCTGACGCTCTTTGTGTTCTTCGGCGGGACGCTCGGAGCGTTCTGCCTCGGCTATCGGGAAGGGCGGCGCGGCTATTTCTATCTCGCCTACGCGTGTGCGGGGCTCGGCGTGCTGACGAAGGGGCCTGTCGGCTTTCTCCTGCCGGGGCTCGTGATCCTCGTCTACCTCGCCGTGCGGCGCGATCTGCGTGCGCTTGGACGCATTGCCCCTGCCAACGGGGCTGCTCGTGCTCGCGGCGGTCTGTGCGCCGTGGTACGTCTATATGTATCTGGCGCATGGGGCAGACTTTGTGAACACCTTCCTCGGGATTCACAATGTCCTGCGTGCAACGGTCTCGGAGCACGCGCAGTGGAATGTGTGGTACTTCTATCTCGGTATCTACTTTCTCGGGATGTTCCCGTGGAGTTTTGCCCTGCCGCTCGCGCTTCTGCGGGCGTGGCGCACACGTCCCATCCTCGATGCGGGGACGCAGTTTCTCCTCGTCTGGGCGATCGTCGTGCCCGTGTTCTTTCAGCTCATGGCGACGAAGTACCCGACCTACAGCTTTCCCGCTTTCCTGCCGACGGCGATCCTGACAGCACATCTCCTTCGCCGGAATACACGCGTGCTGCGTGCGGGAGCACTCCTCGGCGGCGCGCTCTATCTCGCCGTCGTGTTCGGCGCTGTGCACTATGCGCCGCGCGATGGGCATTTCAGCGGGAAAGCGGCGGCGGAACTCCTCATGCAGACGATGCAGGAGGACGATCTCCTCGTCTCCTGCGGCGACTATACGGCGACGGTTCCCTACTACACGGGGCATCCGATGTATGTACTCGCGACGCGCGAGGAGATCGCCGCGCGTGCGCCGAAGGCAATGAGCTGGAACAGCAAGAATGTCATGCCGTTCCTCCCCCTCGACGAGCTGCCGCAGGATCGGACGGTGTACCTCGTCGTGGAGCGTCATGCCTTCGCCGCGTTCGATGAGACGCTGGCGGGCGGACGGTGGGAGCTGCTCGGCACGATGCCGACGGAGGGACGTGAGAAACTGCGCGTCTATCGGCGCGTACCGTAATCCTCTCTTTCCCGTGCGGTACTGAGACGGAAGTCGCGGTGAGGCAGTGGTACTTGCGTAAGCACCGTTTTTGACAGAGAGCTCTTATCGGTGTTTCCTTGAATGTTGGCGTCAATTGGTGTATGATAGGGCATAGTGATTCTGATTCTGCCGCCGGGGGGCGGCTTGGTGGAGAAAGAGGGAGAGTACTATGCTGAATAGGAAGAAAATCGGGCTCGCCGCAGCGGCCATTGCCGCATCGGCAGTTCTCGCCGCGGGCTGCGGCAGCCAGCAGACGGCAAACCGTGCACCGATCAACGGCGCACTGCAGGGGGAGCGCGACCATCAGGAGGTCATCACGGCCGACAATTTTAATTCGATCGCGCCGGGCTCCAGCATCGCCGATGTCGCCGCACTTTACGGCAAGGAGGGCAAGCTCATCCATCAGAGCATCGTCAACGGCATCTATACCTACACCTACCGTTGGCAGAACGGCCCATACAAGGTGGTGGACTGCACCTTTACGGGGAACAACTGCCTGAACGATCCCATCAGCGGACTCCGCCTGACGCGTAAGGAGCTGCGTGCCTCGGATGCCATTGCCGAGGGCTCGATCAGCAGTCCTGTGACGAAGGAGGCGTGCAGAGAGCTCGTCTATGGCATGAACCTCGCGGATGCGCAGGCCGTGCTCGGCGGCGTCGGTGAGCAGATCGGCTGGGATGTTATGCCGGGACAGGAGACGGTGACCTACGGATGGCCGATTCGCGACGGCTATGTTGCACGTCTGCGCTTCCAGAACGATGTCCTAGTCGATGTCAACCTCGATACCGGCATCACACTCGTGGCGATGGATCCCGCCCTCTCGAACGTGCGTCTCGACCCCGCACTGGTTGGCTATCGCGTTGTAAAGTAACAGGACGCGCATTTTATCAGCAAATCTTCATTGAACTATTGTATGCTCTTTGCTATAATGGGGGCGTTCGATCGAAGGATTGAACATCTTTAGGAGAAAAGGAGAATTTATTCATGATCAAACTCGAACAGAAGCAGGTTAAGATCATCAGTATCCTCATCGCGGTTGTCTTTGTCGGTTCGGTTGTCGCGCTTGCACTGACGCAGAGCGGCTCGGGCATCGCCTCGGCGGCGTCGTCCTCCGTCGGTGTTGTGGACTACCGTCAGGTCGGCAGCCAGCATCCGCAGCTCGCCGCAGCGAACGCCGAGATGCAGAAGGCGTCGCAGGAGGCACAGGCGGATTTTGAGACGAAGTCCGCATCGATGAACGATCAGGAGAAGTCGGATTACTATCAGCAGACGATGCAGCGCCTCCAGCAGAAGAATGAGGAGCTGATGGAGCCGATCGAGAACAGCATTCAGGATGCCGTCAAGAAGGTCGCCGAGAAGAAGGGGCTTTCCGTCGTTATCGAGAAGGGTGCTGTCGTCTACGGCGGACAGGACGTGACGCAGGACGTCATCAAGGAACTGGGCAACAGCAAGTAAGTCGCTGCATCCAGCTATATGTGCCGGGCTGAAGGATGCCCGGTACATTTTAGGAATCACTGATAAAAGGAAGTCCCTCGGACTGGCGTAATAGAAGCGTCGGGATGCTGTGACGGATTTTATCAGTGATTCCTTTGTATGAAGTCGCTGTTCATGCGGCAATTTCGTCACGGAGGGAGATGCATGGAGCTCTGGAAGACGCGGCGCAGAGAGATTCTGGCAGGGGGTATCGTGCTCCTCGTGATTGCCGTCGTGTGCTATTTCCTGCCCTCGCGGGAGCAGCCCCGTGCGGCGGAGGATATCGCTGTCATGCGTATCTCCGAGGTGCTCGCTGCGCATCCCTCCTACGCACGCCTAATGGAGCTGCGCGCCGAGGAGGCGACCCTTGCTCTTGCGGTGAGGGATGTCCCGGAGGTGTTTTCCCTGACGCCGCCGGCGGCGGATGATGCACCGTTTCAGGACTCCGTCTGGCAGAAGAATGCGCAGACCGTGATCGGCGCACGCGTCGAGCTCGAGCGTGAGCGTAAACGCTTGACCGAGGTCTACCGCAAGCAGACAGAGGATGACTACGAGCGGCGGAAGAAGCAGATCGACGACGAGTATCAAAATGCGATCACAAACATCAACCTGAAGATCGACAATCAACGCGCGATGCACGGACCGCGCGTCTCCGAGGACGAACTGGCGCAGGAGCGTGCAGGGCTTGAGGCGCAGCGCGAGGCGCTGCGGCAGGAGCGCGGCGCACGTCAGGCGGAGCTCTACCGCACATGGCAGGAGGAGATCCGCGCCCGCGTTGCCGCGCGCATCGAGCCGCAGCAGGCAACGTGGACGGCAAAGGCAAAGGCGACCATCGATGCGCAGAAGGCGGAGGCGGATCGCCAGAAGGCGGAGGCGGAGGAACGCAACGCCGCTGCGATGGAACGCGCCGCAAAGGCACAGGATGCGCATGCCGCCGCCGCGAGGCGCGCGGCGCGCCTGGCGCAGGTGCGCCGCGATGCAGATGCACTCGAGGAAGCCATCTGGCGGGATGTGCGCAGCCGTGCGGCAAAGATCGCATTGATGCAGCATCTGTCTCTCATCCTCACCGCCCCACAGGCGGACGATGCGGCGCATCTTACTCCCGCACGCCCCTTCGTTCAGCGTCGCTATATGCCGCCCGTTACGGTGGATGCGGCGCGGGATGTGACGGCAGATATGGTGCGTGAGATGCAGAGCATTACGGCGGAACAGACAACGCGGGAATGAAAGGATATGGATCGATGAAGTATTTCAATAAAGCAGCGGCAGCGCTTCTCCTCGTGGGCAGTACGGTACTGGCGGGCTGCGGTCAGGTGCATGTCGGCACCGTTGACCGTGCGCGCGTTCAGGAGGAAGCTCCGCAGCTGAAGAGTGTGGTCGACGAGGCGAACGCGAAGCTCATGGAGGCGCAGCAGGACGCACAGAGCAAGTTCACCGCAAATCCGAACATGACGGCGGAGGAGTCGCAGCAGCTCCAGATGGATACCCAGCGCAAGATGGCGGGCCTGCAGCAGATGTACAGCATCCAGCTCGAACAAAAGCTGAACGCCGCGATGCAGGATATTGTCAAGGAGAAGAAGCTGGACGTCGTCCTGGACAGCTCGAAGAAGTATCCGAGCGTCCTCTCGGGCGGCGTGGACGTCACGGATGAAGTCATCGGCAAACTCCAGTAAGAGGGCAGGGCATGGAAAAGACAGTCAATGAGATCGCACAGCTTGTCGGCGGCACGGTCGGCAGCGGCGGCAGCACGGTCGTTCACCGGCTCGCTTCGCTGGATGAGGCGGGGGCGGGGGATCTCGCCTTTGCCGTTCCGCCCCACATCGACGCGGCGCGTGCCGCATCTGCGGCGGCACTCCTTCTGCCAACGGAAACGGAGGGCTTTACGTGCCCGCACATCTTCGTCGATGATCCGAAGGCGGCGTTTGCACGTCTCCTCACGATCTTTACCCCTGCCATCGAACACGCTGTTGGGGTCAGTGACAAGGCGTATATCGGTGCAGATGTGTGCATCGGCACGGGGGTGACGGTGCTGCCCTTTGCCTATGTGGACGATCATGCGGTGCTCGGCGACGGTGTGACGATCTATCCGCACGCCTATGTGGGGCAGTACAGTGTGATCGGCGATCATACGGTGCTCTATCCGAATGCCGTCGTGCGCGAGCACTGCCGCATCGGTGCGCGCTGCACGATCCACAGCTGTGCCGTAATCGGCGCGGACGGATTCGGCTTTACGACCGAGGCGGGGGTGCATACCAAGGTACCGCAGGTCGGCGGCGTCGTTGTGGAGGACGACGTGGAGATCGGCGCGCATGTCGGCATTGACCGCGCCACCCTCGGCGCGACGGTGATCGGCAAGGGGACGAAGATCGACAACCTCGTCCACATCGGGCATAACTGCCGCATCGGAGAGAACTGCCTCATCGTCGCGCAGACGGGGATCTCCGGCTCGACAAAGGTCGGACATAACGTCACCTTTGGCGGGCAGGTCGGTACGGTCGGTCATATCTCCATCGGAGCGAATTCCGTCTATGCGGCGCGCTCCGGCATCATCGGTGATATGCCCGAGGGCGTGTTCTGTGCAGGTTTCCCCGTACAGCCGCACACCGAGTGGCTGCGCGTGCAGGCGGCGATGCGCCGTCTGCCCGAGATGGTAAAGAAGGTCAAAGCCCTCGAAAAGACCATCGAAGAACTGCGCGGGAAGAGCTGAGATGCTGTCCTACTGGACGGTAAAGCTCCTCAGCCATTTCGTCTGTCTCCTGCCGCATCGCGTCGCCATGATGATCGGCGCGGGTCTGGCGCGCCTCCTCTGGCCGTTTATCCCCGCGCGGCGCAAGCGGCTCGCGCAGAGGCAGGTCGAGCGCTGCCTTCGCGTATCACCTGCAGAGGCAGCACACATCGCGCGTGAGAGTACGCTGCGCTTTGGACCAATGCTGATGGAGGTACTGCGCTTTCCCGTCCTGCGCCGTCATATTGAAGACTATGTGACGATCACGGGAGCGCTGGATACGATGCGTGCGGCACTGGTGCAGGGCAAGGGCGCAATCATTGCGACCTCGCACAGCGGCAACTGGGAGCTCATGGGCGGTGCGCTCGCCTCGGCAGGACTGCCGATTGTCGGTGTGGCAAAACGGCAGAGTGCAGCAGGGATGGATCGCTTCATCAACGAGTACCGCACGCTTGTCGGGATACATGTCACCTATCGTTCGAGCGTGCGCGAGATGTTCCGCATGATCGATCAGGGCTGGATCATCGGACTGCTCAGCGATCAGGATCCGTCGCGCCGCGACGGCGTCGTCGTCGATTTTTTCGAACAGAAGACGAATGCCTTTACGGGAGCGGCGGCGATTGCCCGCCGCTGCGAGGTGCCAATTTTCCCCGTCTTTATGCACCGCCGGGCGGACGGACACCATGAGCTCACCATCGAGGAGCCGCTCTATGTGGAAAAGACGGATGACCGTGCCGCCGATGTCCTGCGCGTGACGCAGGAGGTCAGTGCGCACATTGAGGTGTGGATTCGCCACTATCCCTCCGAGTGGTTCTGGCTGCATGATCGCTGGAAGTCCATGAGGAACAGATAAGGAAAATAAAAAAGAACGTCCACATATTTGTGGACGTTCTTTTTAAGGAAGCACGGCCCCATTCAGCCGCACTATGACATATCCTTTTGGACTGCACTATGGCGAAAAATCCTTTACAGAGCATTGCTCCGTGAAGGATTTCCGCCTTGTTCCATCCGAGGAACGGATTAGAGGCCTCCTTAATCATAACGCATCAACGAGTCAATGGAGATGGCGCTGCCTGATTTCGGATGGGCGGGCAGCGTGGCCGGCTCGGTATGTGTACTGTTTTCTTTTGATTCAGCAGGCTGTTTTGCATTTATTCCTGCCATCGCGGTACGTGCTGCGATACCCGACAGGATAGCACTCGCTGCGGGAGCAGCATCAGCAGCCTTTGTCGCTGCAGGAACAGAGGCTGCCGAGAGTGCATCAATCGGCGTAAGTACGACTTCGAGGGTATCTCCTGTGCGAATGGGACTTGTAAAGTCTGCACGCACTCCGTTGACGAGGATCGCGAAAGTGACGCGGCTCGTTGCTGGGGGCGGTGTAAAACCCTACGGCGAGCAGTGCTTCGCTGACGTTGGCTGTTCCCGTTCCCTTTTGATAGACGATAACCGCGCCGTCCTCGATGATGGCATCGGGTGATGCTTCCTGTCCATTGATGGTGAGCAGCTGCCCTGCAGCGGGAATATGATGCTCCTTTCCCTCGTAGGTGATGGTCGCATACGAGGTCAGCGAAGAGAGGTCGAGCACGGTCTCAAGCGTTGGAATGACGGTCTCCTCGTAGTCAATGACATCCCCCTCACGCAGAATAGTGGAGAGCACGGCGGGCGCATCGTTCAGCGTGATCTTCGGGAGGGCGGAGAAGCGGCGCGCCTCTCCGTTCAGCGTGTAGGAGATGCGCCGTCCTGTCGGCGGGAGATGTGCTGCGCGCAGTACCTCGCCGAGTGTACGGTCGCGGCGTGAGACAACGGTGTCGCCGTCACGCAGAATTGGATCGCCCTCGGGTACGGCATCATTGATGAGAATGCTTGCGGGGACGGAGATTTCCTCTCCGTTGAGCACAACAGTGCAGCCATTTGTGCTGCCGATCACATCGCTGAGACGTATCGTCGGCTGAGTTCCGTTCTCTCCCGCGACGAGTTTGATGCGGCAGTCGTCGTGAATGGGGGAATCGAGGCTCGCACTCTTTGCCGTCGATGGTGATCTGAGCAAGCGTTCCCATCGTTCCCGGAAAACTTTGCCGCTCACCGTTCACGGTCAGCATCAGCCCCATGCCGGGGCGCCCGTTGTATTTGCGCAAGCTGATGCCCGCCGCGAGGAGAGCATCGGAGACGTTGAGTTCGCGGAAGTTGAAGAGACTGTACTCGATGTCGTTGATCCAGACCGCGAGGAAATGCAGTGTATTGATCGAGGCAATCTTCAAAAATGCCAAGTGGGGTGACGGCATCAGGCGCACGCAGCTCGTCGGGCAGCGCGGCAATACCATCCACTGTGTCGGGGTGTCGGACGGCAACACGGCCAGCCGGAATACCAAGGGCCTCTGCCACGAGTTCCGGCATCATCGGCGTGCGTGCACCGCCGCCGACCAGCATGACTGCTTGTGGGGGCTCTCCATTGAGTTCGAGTACTTGTTTGGCAATTGCATTCGCTAAATTGGTAACCGCAGGTTTTATTGCAGCGAGCACTTGATCGGCGGTGAGTGAGAGTTTCATGCCGAGAATATCGGTAAAAGAGACATCTAGTCCATCCGCTGATTTTCGCTTGATATCCTCGGCAATATTGAAGTCGAGGAGGTATTCGCGTGAGATCGCTTCGGTGATCTCGTCGCCCGCCATCGGCACCATCCCGTAGGCGATGACCGAGCCATTACGCGTGATGGCGACGTCTGATGTACCCGCGCCGATATCGACGAGCACGAGATTCAGATGACGCATCGTCGGCGGGATGAGGACGTTGATGCCTGCGATCGGTTCGAGCGTGAGGGCGCGCATCTCGAGGTGCGTCTCGCGCAGTGCCGACTGCATGGAGTCCACGACCTGGCGCGGCAGAAAGGTTGCGATGACGGTCGCCGTCGCTTTGCGGCCGCGTTGTCCGATGAGCGTCTTGAGTTCGTTGCCGTCGAGCGTGTAGCGGATCGTGCTGTAGCCGACGCAGTAGTAGCGCGTTGGATCATCGACCGTGTGGGAGTGGGCGAGTTTCTTCTGCGCCTCCTGTACCCCTGCAAAGTCGAGGTCACGCTGCTGTGCGGGTGTAATCGTGCCCGTGAAGTCCTGCTCTGCATCCGCTGTCATCGTGTAGAGGGCACGCCCTGCCGCCGCCACAGCAGCACTGGTCAACGGCCCTGTACGCTCCATGAGGCGGTGCTTGACCTCGCGGATGATGGCAGCGACCTGCGGCACATCGTGAATCTGCCCGTCGAGCATGGCGCGCGTGCGGTGCTCGAGGCGGTCGGTCGCCAGGATGTGCAGCAGTCCGTCGCGCTGTTCGGCGACAATGCCGATCACACTGCGCGTCCCGATATCGAGCGCAAAGACAAGCTCCTTCGGCCGCTCGCGGCGTGTCGGTGCGGCTTGTTCGGTTTTCTTCGGACGGCCGCGCTTCTTTGCCGCCGTTTCCGGCTTCTCCTGCACGCGCTTCTTGGGGCGGCCGCGCCGCTTTGCGGGCGCAGATGCGGCGGCGGTCTCTTCGTTCGTTGTATCCAGATCCGACATTTCGATCTCCCTTGTCAAACACATAGTATTATCTATATTTTTTTATTCGTGTTATTTTGGAAAATTCCTGCCATTCCTCACGGGGGAAATATCCAACAAAAAAGGTCAGAACCAAGCTGCCGTATGGCAGTTCCGCTCTGACCGGAAGAGAGGGGTCTGAAATGCCGTACATCCTATATGTCTATACCTGCGTAAAGCAGGTGGGTACCCTAAGTTCGGCTTCCGCGTTCACCGAAGTGTTTCACTTTGACCGAAATCAAATCGGGTTCCCTAGAAAATCTGTAGGTTAGACATGAATAAGACATACGCACACCTAAGGCGCACCTTCTTGTTCTTTATGATAACATAAAAAAAAATACGCCGCAAGACTTGACAAATGGGGGAATATAATAAATATATTGCAGGACGCAGCTGCATGCTCCTTGACATAAATTTCCGCACGCTGCCGAGAAAAATGTGAATCGGATGAACTTCATTTAAGGAAGCACTGATAAATTCAGCACTATCATCTTAGGGAAGTACTGATAAACTCAGCACCGCCGTCTTAGTACATCTTTTTCGCCCTGTCTGTGTCGACAAATCCTCCACATAGCCTCTGCTATGCGTCCGGTTTGTCTCCTTGACAGGACAAAAAATCTGCACCAATTCGACGGACTTTATTTTATCAGTACTTCCCAGCGCATCTTTTTGCTCGCACTTCGGCGGAAAATCCTCCACATAGCCTTTGCTATGCGTCCGGTTTTCCACCTTGTTCGGACAAAAAAATCTACGCCAATCTGGCAGACTTCATTTTATCAGCGATTCCTTTATCAGTGTTTCCCTAAAATGTGTCTCTCCTCTTTTCCTATGGGGAATACCGTGTTATAATGTTTACGAGAATATGGGCGTTATATCTTAGATGTGCTGACAAGCTCAACAGCTTTACAACAGGGAAAGACGGTGCTGACAATGGCAAACATACGTGATGCCGTAGATGCAGTGATTGCTGCCATCATGGCACAGAAGGACTATCTGACGGCGGTGGACGCCAAGACGGGAGACGGTGACCACGGCCTTAACATGGCGCGCGGCTTTACGGCGGCGGAAGAACGCCTTGCAGACCTGCCGGCAGACGCACCGCTCGCGGAGGTGCTCCATGAGATTGGGCGTGCGTTCATTGAGAATGTTGGCGGGGCGGCGGGCCCACTCTATGGGATTGCCTTTGTGCGTGCGGGAGAGGCAGTCGGTGCGAATACGCGGCTCGATGTGGCGGGCTTTGAAAAGCTGTTCTCTGCCGGCATCGATGCGATCCAGCGGCGCGGGAAAGCCGTGCGCGGGGATAAGACAATGCTCGATACGCTGATCCCGATCCGTGATGCATTTTTAGCGGAGAATGCAGAGGGCAAGAGTCTGCGCGAGTGTCTGGAGGATGCGCTTGAGGCGGGGCGTGCGGGGGCAGAGTATACGAAGACCATCGCCGCGCGGCGCGGACGTGCAGCACTCATCGGTGAGCGCAGCATCGGCATTGAGGATCCGGGCGCGATGAGTTCGCTCATCATGTTCCGTGCGCTCTGCGGCTATCTGCGTGGCTGAGTGACGTAATACAGTTGATTCGTGCCGCCCTGCGACGGCACGATTGTTTTTTGGAGGAAAGCACTTTGGCACAGACGACAATTCGCACGCGTTTTGCCCCCAGCCCGACGGGCTATATGCACATCGGCAATCTGCGCACCGCGCTCTATGGCTATCTGTTCGCGCGCGCGAATGACGGCACGTTCATCCTGCGCATCGAGGATACCGACCGCAGCCGCTACGTTGCGGATGCGGTGGACTTCATCCGCCGCACGCTCGACGCGGCGGGCATCATCCCAGACGAGGGACCCGATGAGATCGGCGGAGACTTCGGTCCATACGTGCAGAGCGAGCGCATGGCGATCTACAAGCAGTACGCCGAGCAGCTCGTGGCGGAGGGGCATGCTTATCGCTGCTTCTGTCATCAGACAGAGGAGGCGGAACCGGCAGAGGATGGGAAGTCCCTACGGCGGCTACCCGCGTACCTGCCGCGACCTCACGCCCGAGGAGGTGCAGGCGCATCTCGACCGAGGCGACGCGTACGTCATTCGGCAGAAGATGCCGCTCGTCGGTGAGACGACGTTCTATGACGTGCTGCACGGGAGCGTAACGATCCCGAACACGGAGCTCGAGGATCAGGTGCTCCTCAAGCGTGACGGGATGCCGACGTATAACTTTGCCAATGTCATCGATGATCATCTGATGAAGGTGTCGCATATCATTCGCGGAGCGGAGTTCATCACCTCCACGCCGAAGCACGTCCTCCTCTATGAGGCGTTCGGTTGGGAGCCGCCCGTATTCGTCCATCTCGCGCCCGTCATGGGGCGCGACGACGCGACGGGCAAGACGAGCAAGCTCTCCAAGCGGCATGGGGCGACGAGCTTTGATGATCTCGTGAAGATGGGTTATCCTGCTGCCGCGATCGTCAACTACGTCGCGCTTCTCGGCTGGAGCCCGAAGACGACGAATCAGGAAATTTTCTCGATGGACGAGCTGATCGAGGCGTTCTCGCTGGAGGGACTGTCGAAGTCTCCCGCTGTGTTCGACTATGATAAGCTCGGCTGGATGAGCGGCGAGTACTTCAAGGCGATGACGGATGCGGCGTTTGCCGCAGCGGCGCGCCCCTACGCGGGCGAGCTTCCCGCATCGGTCGAGGCGCAGTGGGATGCGATGGCGCATCTCCTGCGTACGCGTGTCACGCGGCTCAGCGATGTGCGCGCGGAGATTGAGTTCTTCGTGACACTGCCACCCTTTGACGCATCGCTTTATGATAACAAGCGCAACAAGGTCACGCCGGCGGCGGCAGCGGAGCTTCTGCCAGAGCTGATCGATATCCTCGACGCCCTCGACGGAGATCACTGGGAGAACGATCTCCTCTATGCGCTCCTTGAGGAGTGTATCGAGCGTGAGGGCTGGAAGAAGGGCACGGTCATGTGGGTGCTGCGCATCGCGGCAGCAGGGCAGAAGGTCACGCCGGGCGGCGCGACGGAGATCCTCGCCATCCTCGGCAAGGAGGAGAGTCTGCGTCGTCTGCGTGAGGCACAGCGGCAACTTGCGGCAGGTGAATAAAAATTTGCTTGCTTTTTCCCGAACCCTATGCTATAGTACTGCTTGTTGACATATGTGGCGCCTTCGTCAAGTGGTTAAGACACCGCCCTCTCACGGCGGGTTCATGGGTTCGAATCCCATAGGCGTCACCAAATTCGGCGCCTTCGTCAAGTGGTTAAGACACCGCCCTCTCACGGCGGGTTCGTGGGTTCGAATCCCATAGGCGTCACCATCGAAATGCACAGGAGCCGTTTACGGCTTCTTTTTTGTTTTCTGTTGTAATAAAAAATGGGGGTGGGGCAGGTATGCTCTTCGTATCGATGCTTCTCATGGGCGGAATTATCGGTTTTGTCGGGGCGGGCGGCAGCGGCGTGATCATCACTCTGCTCGTCGTCGGATTCGGCGTGCCCATCCATCAGGCGCTTGCCGTCGCCCTCGGATCTATGGCGTTCACGACGCTGTCGGGGGCAGTCAGTCACTACCGCGAGCGTGAAGTCGTTCCCATGACGGGGGCGGTACTCGGGGCGGGGGCCTTCTCGGTGCACTCCTCGGTGCGGTGATTTCCAACCACATGGAGGCACCGAATCTCAGCCTCTTTACGGGCGTTATGCTCCTGTCGAGCGCCTTCCTCCTCTACTTGCGCATCTACCGTGCCGTGTGGCTCTCAGCGCATATCCACGTGCGTGAGGAGCTCTTGACGGGGCGACGCCTCTATCTCTATGGGCTGCCCATCGGCTTTCTCTGCGGCGTTCTCTCGGGTGCATTCGGTATCGGCTCTGCGGCCTACATACAGATCGCTCTTATGGTTGTGTTCGGTGTGCCGCTCCTGCAGGCCATCGGAACGACGATGATGATCATCGTACCCATCTCGATCAGCGGCGGTATCGGCTATCTCCTCTATGGACAGCTGGAGCCGTGGCTTTTCATCCAGACGCTCGTCGCGCTCTCACTCGGCTCGTACGCCGGGGGCAAAGCTGACGCACCTCGCACCGCTGCCTGTTTTGCGCTTTTGGATTGTTGCCCTGCCGACCATCGGCGGTGCGATTATGATTCTGTTTCACTGATTATGTTGCTGCAGAAGTGATATAGAAGATTGGCTCTCGTATATCGTTTGCAAAAATCCAGGATAATTGTTACAATAAGAGAATAAATCTACTTTAAGGAGTGATTCGATGAGAATATGGATGGTATTGATGTTCGTCGTTATGCTGATGTTTTCTGTCTCTGGTTGTGGCGGAGCACAGTCGTCAGCGGCAACGGAGGGAAAGGAAGAGACGATGGCGGAGTTTCAGCGCGTCGCGTCCGATGAGGCGCAGCGGATGATGGCGGAGAATACGAACTATATTATTTTGGATGTGCGGACGGCGGGGGAATATGCAGGCGGACATATCCCGCATGCCATCAATGTGCCGAACGAATCCATTACTACGGCACCGCCAAAGGAGCTGCCTGACAAGGATCAGATGATCTTTGTCTACTGCCGCAGCGGGGCACGCAGCCAGCAGGCGGCGCAGAAGCTCGCGAACATGGGTTATATACATATTGTGGAGATGGGCGGGATCAACAACTGGCATGGGGATGTCGTGAAGTAAGGGAAGCACTGATAAATTCAGCCACGCTGTCTTGACACATCTTTTTTCCCGCATCTCGGCGGGAAATTCCCCACATAGACTTCGCCGCGTGTCCGTTTTTTCACCATGATCCGACGAAAAAACCACGCCGGGTCTGAAGGCTTCTCTTGTTGGTGATGGATTCCTGGAAAATTAGAGCAGGGCTGCTGTATGAAGATCTTTTAGCTTCGTACAGCAGCTTTTTTATCCTCGCTTTGCACAAAACGCCTGCAGTTCCTTTCGAAAAATATCAACGGCGCGGGGGAGGTAGCGGTTCTTTGCGCGGGCGAGGATGATTGTGCGATGCGGGTCGCCCTCGATGGCAGCGTAGCAGGGCGGATTGGCGGGCGGTGCAGCGACAATGAGTGTTTCGGGGAGAATCGCGGCACCGAGTCCTGCGCCCGCGAGCGCATGTGCCGTGTTCATGCTACGCGTCTCAAGCGTGACCTGCGGGAGGAAGCCTGCCGCCTTACAGAACATGAAGAGCGTATCGTGGGTTTCTGCTCGCGGTGCATCAGGAGGAACGGTGTGTCGCGAAGTGCGGCAAGCGGAACGATTGGCGGTGCTGTACGGTCACCGGGCAACAGTCCGAGAGCCGTGCTTATGGAATGCGCGGGAGGCAGTGCGAGCAGAAGCCGTTCCTTGAAGAGCACATCGTAGTCAAAACGATGCTCGCTTACGGGCAGCAGCGAAATGATGCAGTCCGTCTCCCCCGCCTCGGCAAGCTCCTCGAGTCGGTAGGTCGTGTCCTCGCGAAGATGCAGCTTGATCTTTGGATATTTTGCACGAAAGGCGGGCAGCATGGGCGCGAGAAGATGCGTACTGCGGAACTGCGTCAGCCCAACCGTCACATTACCTGCTGCGCCGCACATGCAGTCGTCCACCTGCTGATGGAACGCTTCGTCAAGTGCGATGATGCTGCGCGCTGTTTCAAGATACAGCCTGCCGACGGCGGTTGGTGTGAGGCATGTGCCGCCGCGGTCGAAAAGCGGTGCCCCGATCTTCTTTTCCTGGGCGGCAAGCATCTGTGAGAGCGATGGCTGTGAGACGTAGAGTTTTTTCGCTGCACTTGAGAGTGTGCCCTCCTCGGCAATTTTTAAGATATAGCGGAACTGTCGGAACTCCATGATGCACCTCGATATAAGATTTTTCTTATCAATAAAATAGGATTTTACGTATTCGACTTATAGGAAAGAATAACGTATAATCAAATATAAAGTAAAGAGCCTGTGCAGATGCTCTCGGATGAATGGGCGAACAACCGTCCACTGTGTATTATATATCATTAAGGGAGGGGACTCTTTTGAGTAAGGGAGTACGATGCTTTCTGACGGCAGGACTGATTGCCGTCCTCTGGTTCATGCCGATACCCGATGGGCTGACTCCTGCGGCATGGCATCTGTTTGCGATCTTCGCGGGTACGATTCTGGGGTTCATTTTGCAGCCATTCCCGCTTGGAACGGTCGCACTTGCGGCGATTACATTTGCGGCGCTGACCAATACGATCAAGCCGGCGGAGGCACTCGCGGGATTCAGCAATACGGTCATTTGGCTGATTGTGTCGGCGTTCCTCTTCGCACAGGGCTTCATCAAGACGGGACTCGGGCGGCGGATCGCCTACTGTCTCATTTTGAAATTCGGATCGAGCAGCCTGAAACTAGCCTATACGCTTGTCCTCAGCGACTTCATCATTGCGCCCGCAACGCCGTCGAACACCGCACGTTCGGGCGGTATTCTCTTTCCGATTGTACGCAGCCTCGCCTCGGTTTTTGGGTCGGAGCCGGGCGCGACAGCGCGCAGAATCGGTGCGTTCCTGCTCGTTGTATCCTTCCAGGTAGATGCGCCGATTGCCGCTGCGTTTTTTTGACGGCGTGCGCACCGAACCCCTGATGGCGGAGCTGGCGCGCGACACGGCGGGGATCGAACTCTCGTGGGGCCTTTGGGCGACGGCGGGCATCTTGCCCGTCCTGCTTTCGATAATTGTTTTTGCCCTATGTCCTCTATAAGTTCTATCCTCCCGAGATTCGGAAAACGCCCGAGGCGCAGTCACTCGCGCGTGAAAAAAACTTGCGGAGATGGGCCGGATGACACGCGATGAGAAAAATCATCTGCGGCATCTTTGTCGGTGCGCTTCTCCTTTGGAGTACGTCGGGCTATACGGGCGTGAATGCAACCATTGCCGCTTTGCTCGGTGTGACGGCAATGCTCCTCACAGGCGTCCTCACATGGGAGGATGTGCTGAAGGAAAAGGGCGCATGGGATGGCATGATGTGGATGGGCGGCGTCGTAAGCCTTGCGGGTGCACTGAATAAGATTGGCTTTATTCCATGGTTCGCCGCCAGCGTCACGGGGGCGATGACAGGGATTTCATGGGGACTGACACTCGGCATTCTCTTTCTGGTCTACCTCTACAGTCACTATGGTTTTGCGAGCCTCTCTGGGCATGCGACGGCAATGTATGCGGCGTTCCTCGCCGTCGCCGTGGCTGCAGGCGCACCGCCCTATCTCGCCGCGCTCGGACTGGCTTTCCTCTCGAATCTTATGGCGGGGCTGACACATTTACTCCACGGGGTCGGCTCCCATCTACTTCGGTGCGGGCTATGTGACGCAGGAACAGTGGTGGAGGATGGGCTTCCTCTGCTCCGTCATCAACATTCTTATATGGATCGGCATCGGCCCCGTCTGGTGGAAGCTCCTCGGTATTTGGTAACGTTGTGTTCGGTAACTCTGTGTATTTATATAAAGGAGAGATTTCTATGACGAAAGCGGAAGCCTCTGCGCGCATGACGGATGTGCTCGCGAAGTTCGTAGCGTACACGGGGAAGCGCTTGCCGGATGATGTGCGGGCCAAGATCGCCGAACTCGCTGGTGAGGAGGATGCTCCTTTGGCGAAGTCAATCTATGAGACGATGGAGAAGAATCAGGAACTTGCGATGAAGCTGAACCGCCCGAGCTGTCAGGACACGGGCGCGGCGCAGTTCTTCCTGAAATGCGGGGCGAACTTCCCATATATGGGCGCGATGGAGGAGATCCTGCACGCGGCTGTCGTACAGGCGACGGCGGACGCGCCTCTCAGACACAACGCCGTGGAGACGTTTGACGAGTTTAACACGGGCAAGAACGTCGGTAAAGAGATTCCGTCGATTTTTTTGGGAGATCGTGCCCTGACCGTGACGATATCGAGATCCATACCTATATGGCGGGCGGCGGCTGCACGCTGCCGGGCAAGGCAATGGTGCTGATGCCGGGCGAGGGCTACGAGGGCGTGACACGTTTTGTGCTCGATGTTATGACGAGCTATGGGCTGAATGCCTGCCCGCCGCTGCTCGTTGGCGTTGGTGTCGGCACGTCGGTCGAGGTTGCGGCACTCCACTCAAAGAAGGCACTCATGCGCCCCATTGGGTCACACAATACAAATCCGCGTGCCGCTAAGATGGAACAGCTGCTCGAGGACGGCATCAACGCCATCGGGCTTGGTCCGCAGGGACTCATGGGCAAACACTCCGTGCTCGGCGTGAATATCGAGAACAGCGCGCGCCATCCGTCCGTAATCGGCGTCGCCGTAAACGTCGGCTGCTGGTCGCATCGGCGCGGACACATCATCTTTGACAAGAATCTTGACTATAAGATTCTCTCGCATGTGGAGGTGGATTTCTGATGGAGAAGAAAGTTCTGACGACCCCGATTCAGCCCGAAGATCTCGCGGACATCAACGTTGGTGATGTGATCTACCTCACCGGGTATCTCACAACCTGCCGTGACGTGGCGCATCGCCGCGTCATCGAGGAGGAGGAAGCTTCCGTCGATGTGAAGAACGGTGCCATTCTCCATGCAGGCCCCATCATCCGTAAACGCGGTGAGGGAAAAATATGAGATGGTCACGGTCGGACCAACAACCAGTATGCGCATGGAGAAATTCGAGGAGGCGTTTATTGCTGAGACGGGTGTACGGCTCATCATCGGCAAGGGCGGCATGAAGGACGGCACAATGCGTGGCTGTCGTGACCATAAGGCGCTCCACTGCGTCTTTCCGGCTGGCTGCGCCGTCGTCGCCGCAACCTGTGTCGAGGAGATCGTGGACGCGAACTGGCTCGACCTTGGGATGCCCGAAACGCTCTGGACGTGCAAGGTGAAGGAGTTTGGTCCGCTCATTGTCTCCATCGACAGCCACGGGCGCAATCTATTTGAGGGAAAACAAGGTGATCTTCAACGAACGTAAGGAAAAGGCGTGCGAAGAAATTTGTAAGCAAGTTGGGTTTATCAAATAAACATGCAAAGAAAACGGCGGCACATCGGTACGAATGACTGATGTGCCGCCGTTGCTGTAGCACACGTGCTCACTTCAGACGGATTCCGCGATCTCCTTGATAAAGCGCAGTTTGTTCCACTGCTCCTCCTCTGTCAGAATGTTGCCTTCCTCGGTCGATGAGAAACCGCACTGCGGGCTGAGGCAGAGCTGATCGAGCGGGACGTGCTTCGCCGCCTCGTGGATGCGGGCGACAATATCCTCCTTCTTTTCGAGCGCGCCCGATTTTGAGGTGACCAGTCCGAGGACGACGCGCTGATCCTTGATATAGTCAAGGGGGGTAAACCCGCCTGCACGGTCGGAATCATACTCGAGGAAGAAGCCGTCGACATGGCAGCTGCCGAAGAGAATCTCTGCGACGGGCTCATAGCCTCCCGAGGAGAACCATGTCGAGCGGAAATTACCGCGGCAGATGTGCATGGTGATCGTCATATCGGCAGGCTTTGCCTCAAGGGCACGGTTGATCATGGTGACATAGGCGCGCTCGATGCGGTCGAGGTCGAAACCGCGTGCCTCGTATGCCGCACGTTTCTCCGGATCGCAGAACTCGCCCCAGGACGTATCGTCGAGCTGGAGATAGCGACAGCCTTCCTCATAGAATGCACGGATGGCCTTCTGGTATGCGCGGACGATGTCCTCAAAGAGCGTATCCTCGTTCTCGTAGCGTGGGATCGGTGCGTAGTCCGTTGCGCGCACGCAGCAGATGAGGTGCAGCATGCTCGGCGAGGGGATTGTCATCTTGGCAAGGGTATTCCCTGCGATGTTATGCAGAAAGCGAAAGTGCGCGAGGAATGGATGCACACCGAAGTCGATCTTGTCTGTGATTCGTATGGTTGCCGCCTTTGGCTGTGCGCCCTTGAAGGCGACGGACCAATGCGATGCGCCGACCTCCTCAACGCCGTCTAGTGCAGCGAGAAAATCCAGATGCCAGTAGCGGCGGCGGAATTCGCCGTCCGTGAGGGCATAGAGACCAACCTCCTTCTCCTTTGCGACGAGGCTGCGGATTGCCGTATCCTCCGCTTCATGCAGTTCCTCTGCTGTGGCATTCCCTGCGGCATATGTCTCGCGCATTTTCATGAGTGCGGCGGGTCGCAGGAAGCTTCCCACGATGTCATAGCGAAATGGTGCTCTTGTATGGTTCATTGTTATTTCCTCCTGATGTACGATTGAAACGATCTCATTATACCACATCAGTTTATATCTATGCGAGTAACAAATGATACAGAAAAAGCAGTCTGCTCATCGACAAACTGCTTTTTTCTATGACACGGGAGATCAGATTCTGGCGACGGGGTCGAGTGCCTTGACCTCGCCCGTGGCAGTCATTTCGACGCTTGTTCCTTCAGGCAGTCCCGTGAAGATCACGAGGCAGGCATCCGATGTCGCATTTGCGCGGATGTAGTCGATGTCAAACGTCATCAGACGGTCGCCCTTTTTGACCTGCTGTCCCGCCTCGACAAAGACCTCGAAGCCCTTGCCGCCAAGCGCGACGGTGTCGACGCCAATATGGAGCAGGTACTCCGTACCGTCCGCACTCTTCATGCCGATGGCATGCTTTGTGTCGAAGACGAAGACGACCTCACCATCGGCGGGGGCGAGCACCTCACCAACCGTCGGATAGACGAAGAAGCCGTCGCCCATCATTTTGCTCGCGAACGCGTCGTCCGGTGCCTCCGTGATCGGGTGTACTGTTCCCGTGACAGGGCTGCAGAGCGTATGCGTTTCTCCTGCGGCGGGGGCCGCCTCTTGTGCCGCTGCCTCGGCGGGCTTTTCCTCAGCAACTGCGGCGGGGGCGTCCTCCGGCTCGACCTCGGGCGCTGTCTCAAGGTAGGTCTCGAGATTTGACTTGATGACGGCGACCTGCGGTCCATAGATGACCTGTACGCCCGTGCCCTTAACGATGACACCGACGGCGCCCGTCGCCTTGAGGAGTTTTTCATCCACGAGGGACGCATCCGCGACAGAGCAGCGCAGACGCGTTGCACAGCAGTCGACCGAGGTGATGTTGCGCTTGCTGCCGAGCCCCTTGGCGATCGCCGCGCTCTTGGCATCAAAACCTGCATCGCTGCCGGCAGCACCGCCCGCTCCCTCGCGTGCCTTGTAGTCTGCCTTGGTGTAGAGTTTTGTCTCTTCGTCGTCGTCCTCACGCCCCGGCGTCTTGAAGCCGAAGTGCAGGATCATCCAGCGGAAGATGAAGTAGTAGAGGAAGAAATAGACAATGCCGACAGGGATGACGTACATCCAGCTTGTCTTTGTCTCGCCCTGAAGTATACCGAAGATGAAGAAGTCGAGGAGTCCGCCTGAGAAGGTGAGGCCCACGGCGATGTTCAGCATGTGCGCGATCATATATGCCGCGCCCGCGAGTACGACCTGCACGGCGAAGAGGGCAGGAGCGACGAAGAGGAACGAGAACTCGATCGGCTCCGTGATGCCAGTGAGCATACAGGTGAGTGCTGCCGAGAGGAGCAGTCCGCCCGCAACCTTTTTCTTTTCGGGGCGTGCACAGTGGTACATTGCGAGAGCCGCACCCGGCAGGCCGAAGATCATGAAGATGAACTCACCGGAGAAGTAGCGTGTGGCATCTGCACTGAAATGTGCGACATCCGGCGAGGCGAGCTGCGCGAAGAAGATGTTCTGACCGCCCTGGATGAGCTGGCCGTCGATCATCATGGAGCCGCCGACGCCCGTCTGCCAGAATGGCAGGTAGAAGACGTGATGCAGCCCGAAGGGGATGAGCGCGCGCTTGATGATACCGAAGATCAGCGTGCCGATATAGCCCGTGCCTGTGACAAGGCCGCCGAGGGCGAAGATGCCCTGCTGTGCAAGCGGCCAGACAAAGTACATGGCAATCCCGACGAAGAGGAAGACTATGGTCGAGATGATGGGGATGAAGCGCGAACCGCCGAAGAAGGAGAGTGCATTCGGCAGGATAATCTTATGGTATCGGTTGTGCAGGAGTGCCACGCCGATACCGACGATGATGCCGCCGAAGACGCCCATCTGGAAGGACATGATGCCGCAGGAGGGCGCGATCGTGCCTTCGAGGACGCCCGGTGCAATCGTGCCGTCGGCGAGAATCTGCCCGCCGATTTTCAGCATGGCATTGCAGGATGTGTGCATGACGAAGAAGGCAATCATGGCGGAGAGTGCCGCGACCTCCTTCTCCGCCTTTGCCATGCCGATGGCGACGCCGACAGCGAAGATGATCGGCAGATTACCGAAGATCGTACTGCCTGCACTCGACATGATCGAGAGCAGTGCGTGCAGCGGTGTTCCTGTGCCGAGCACTCCGCCGAGACCGTATGTCGCGATGGTCGTCGGGTTCGTGAACGACGCGCCGATGCCGAGCAGGATGCCCGCGATCGGCAGGATCGCGACCGGCAGCATAAAGCTGCGCCCGACACGTTGGAGCACACTAAAGATTTCATCTTTCATAGTATTTCCCCTTTCTCCCCGTCTCCACCCCGTGCGTCCTCCCCTTTGGACGCACAATGTCAATCTAGTAGATGCACTGACACGATGAAAACGGTGTTGATGAAATGATATATGGAAATTATACTGTAAACGCGGAGGAAGTGCAAAAGAAAATTAGATTTGTTTGTCATAGGGGATGTCAGAAATATTTTGTCCTGTGTTGAAATTATGTTATAATAATTCTATCAACGAATACCGTAAAGGAGAACCTATGAACGCAGAGCGCGGGCGTCAGTATCAGGATTCCGTTTTTCGTATGTATTTTAACAACGAGGCGCGTTTGCGGGAACTCGCCGGGGCTCTGCACGGGAAAATGTATTCGCCTGGGGAGCGGCTCGAAATCGTGACGCTTGATGGAACATTCCTGACGCAGGTCAAGAATGATATTTCATTTTTGCTTGCGGGACATTATTTGGTCTTTCTTGAACATCAGAGCACGCCGAATGATAATATGCCGCTGCGTTGCCTTTACTACGTATGCGAACAGCTGCGCAAGGATATTACCGCAAAAGATCTTTATGAGAAAAAGCGGATTCGGCTTCCTGCCCCGGAATTTCATGTATTCTATACGGGTGAGGCAAATGCCCCCGAGGAATATGAAATGAGACTTTCGGATGCCTATGCCGGTGCCGATGATGCTGTTAATTTGGAGCTGAAGGTAAAGTTCCACAATGTCGTCTATGCTGAGAGCAAGGTACTGCTGCACCGCTGTCGGGCACTTCGTGACTATGCGAGGTTTGTGTACTTGGTAAAGGAGGAGTTGCACCGTGGGGTAGCACGCGAAGATGCAATACGTGAAACGATTCGGTACTGCATAGAACATGATATCATGAAGGATTTTTTACTTGAACATGAACGCGAGGTGGTGGATATGGTCAACTTTGAGTGGAATGAGGAGCTGTTCAGAGAGGCGGCGTTTGAACAGGGGCTTGAGCAAGGGCTTGAGCAAGGGCTGAGCAAGGGCTTGAGCAGGGACGTGTTTCTGCTGTGCTTGGCATGCTGAAGGAAAAAGCTCCCTCTCGAGACGATTGCGCGTGTGTCAGAGATGTCGCTCGAAAAAATTCGTGAGATCGGGCAGCTGCACCACTTGCTCTGAGAATGCGGCGTATGCTATAATATGTGTGACTAATCTGTCAACAAAGGGGTGTCGGATGAAATGAGAGGCGCGGAGGCGGTTCTTGCGATGTCTGCGAGAGCAGGACGTAGATACGGTGTTTGGATACCCCGGCGGCATGATTCTGCCGCTCTACGATGCACTCTATGGGCAGTCGGAGATCCGTCAGATCCTCGTGACGCATGAGCAGAATGCGGCGCATGCCGCCGACGGCTATGCGCGTGCGACGGGGCGCGTCGGCGTCTGTATTGCAACCTCGGGTCCCGGCGCGACAAATCTCGTGACAGGTATCGCGACGGCGTACATGGACTCGATCCCGATGGTGGCCATCACGGGACAAGTCGATCTGGAAATGCTCGGACGCGATGCGTTCCAAGAGACGGATATCCTCGATGTGACGATGCCCGTGACAAAGCACAACTATAAGGTCAAGAACGCCGCCGATCTCGTACCGACGATCCGCGAGGCGTTTGCACTCGCGCGCAGCAGGGCGCCCAGGGCCTGTGCTCATCGATGTACCGCGCAACCTCTTTTTCGAGGAGGTCGTCTATACGGAGCAGAAGCGGGCGGAGCATCAGCCCGGAAAACCCGATGCGGATTTCATCATCTGCGCAGCGGAGGCGGCAGCGGAGATCGTGAAATGCGGAACGCCCGCTTGTCATCGTGGGCGGCGGTGTGATCTCCGCCGGGGCATCGGCGGAGGACGGTCGCATTCATCGAAAATACCAGCTCCCCGTGGTTCATACTCTGATGGGGATGGGGGCTGTCCCAAGCACGCATCCGCAGATGCTTGGCTTTATCGGCATGCATGGAGCAAAGGCGGCGAACTACGCCGTCGGTGCCGCCGATCTCGTCATTGCACTCGGCAGCCGCTTTGCCGACCGCCTGACGGGCAATCTCAGCAAGTTTACGGCGAACCGCAGGTTTATCCACATCGACATCGACCCCGCAGAGATCGACAAGATTGTCGGCAGCAGCATCGGGCTGGCGGGGAATATGCGTGTTGTGCTGAACCTGCTCATGCGCAAGGAGCCCAAACGCGACCACACGGCATGGTGGCAGCAGATCCATATGTGGCAGGAGGAGTTTGAGGATGATTACCACGTCGACTCTCTGACCGTCCCATGGGCGCTCCATCAGGTCGCGCGCATGACGGCAGGGAAGCCCTACGCCTATGTGACGGATGTGGGACAGCATCAGATGTGGGCGGCACTTCACCTGCACGTGGAGGAACCGCGGACGTGGCTGACCTCAGGCGGGCTCGGAACGATGGGCTATGGTCTGCCAGCGGCAATGGGGGCGCAGGTCGCGTGGGGCGACGAGCGCCGCGTGATCCATATCACGGGCGACGGCAGTCTCAAGATGACGGGCAACGAGTTCTATACCATTGCGCGTCTCGGCCTGCCCGTGATTACGATTCTTGCGAACAACCGCAGCCTCGGGATGATCCGCCAGCTACAGAAGGGGCTCTACAAGGAGCGCTATATCGCCTGTGAGCTGGATCATGAGATGGACTATGTAAAATACGCGGAAAGTTTTGGCATCAAGGCCGTGCGCGTGTCGACGCAGGATGAGTTTGCGGCGGCGCTCAGCAAGGCGTTGGAGGATCGTACGCACCCGCGTGTGATTGTGATGGATGTGTGCCGCAGTTTCGTGTAGCCCATGGCGAAGGGACGGTGTGTGCGATGGAATTGTCGATCACAGATGGACGGCGAGCGCGCAGCGAGCGAGGCTTTTCGCTGCTCTCGACACTCCTTGCCGTCATGATTCTGGCCGTGATCCTTGCGATTGCCGTTCCGCGCTTTTCCTCAGCGCTCGCGACGGCAAATACGGTGAAAGTGCAGGCGGATCTGACGGCACTCGATACGGCGATTGTGCTCTATCAGACGGCAAAAGGGAAAAACCCTGCGGGTGTTGATGATCTCACGGACTACGTGACGGATCTGAAGCATCTGAAACCGCCTGCGGGGACGATACGCGCCGGCGCTCAGGAACTCTCCACGGAGAACGTCTCCTATCAGGTAGAGAAAAGGATGGTGTCTGGCGTGCGACCTGTGCGGGACGCACGGCGGAGGAGTACCATACACGGAATTAGGACATCTTGGAGGAGGATGGCGTGATGCAGGAAACGGCACACATGTTTTGTCCGTCGCGCTGTGCTGCGCCTGTCCTCATCCTGCTCTGGTGTGCAGGCAGTCTTGGCATCTCTCGACCTACGACGTGGGACTGCGCGGCGGATGCGGCGTGCTCTTTTACGGCGGTGCTGCTCTGGCTCTCCTATCTCGATCTGCGCGATGGGATGCTCTATGACCGCATCACAATGCCGTTTGCCGTCCTCGGACTGATGGCCTCGGGACTGGACTCAATTTCAGATGCACTTTTGGGCGGGACGCTTTTGCGGCGTCTTATTTTATTGCTCTGTATATTGCCGCACGCGGCGGACTTGGCGGCGGTGATGTAAAAGCTCGCCGCTGGACTTGGCCCTCTGGCTCGGCTGGGAGGCAGCAATTGTCGCTGTATGGACGGCGTTCCTGCTCGGCGGCGCAGCGGCGGCGTTTCTTCTCCTCACGGGGCGCAAGAGCCGGCATGACGGCATCCCGTTTGGTCCATTCCTCGCCGTCGGCGGCTATGTGGGCTACCTTGCGGGCGGCAGCTCTGGCAGCTTTACTGGGGGCTGCCGTGATGCGGAGGGATGCGCGCGGCATGATGCTCCTGCACGTCCTGCTCGCCGCGTCGATCATAGCCGTGCTCGGCGCCGCAGCACTCCCGCGTGCGCGTTCTCTCTATGTGCGGGCGGCCGTGGAGTATGAGGCAGTGCATCTCATCGGCGAGCTGCGCCGCATCCAGGCGGTCAGCCGCACGACGGCGATGCCGCTCTATATGCTTGGCGGAACGGCGGCAGGGGCGCGCAAACCGCAGCTCTACGTGCGGGGCGGCAGCTATGAAATCGCGCCGCACGGCGGGGCGGGACGTGCTCATCGGATGCTTCCGCTCGTGCGAATCACACAGGTGACGGCGGACGGGAAACCCATGTCATTTGACCGCAACGGCGGCATCGGGCAGGGGAGCAGCAACATGACCATCCGCATCGAGGCAGAGGGACACGCGCGGGATGCGCTGAACGTCATCATCGACAGTGCAGCACGCATCCGTCTCCAGCGCGGAGGCCGCGATGAGGAATGACGCGCGCGGCTGGGTGCTCATGGAGGCGGTGATCCTCGGCTGCATTGTACTTTCCGCCGCCGCCGTGCTCGGAATCTTTGCCCGCAGTGCGCTGCTCGAAGAGCAGTCCGCCGCGCGCATGGATGCGGCGTTCTTGGCACGGCAGGAGCTCTCTGTGATGGAGGCGGGCCTTGCGCATGAATCGTTTCCGGCGGTCAGCGCGCCCTCGGTTCGCGTGAACGATGTGACCTATACCCTGCGTGCAGATGTTGTGCGTCAGGGAGATTTTTATGATGTGACGCTGCACCTCTCGTGGCGCGTCTTGGGGCGCACGAGGACGGCAGACTACGTGCGGAGGATGAAGCGATATGATACGCAGACGGATCCGTAGAGCGTGTGGGGAGCGCGGCGTCGTGCTGACAGAGCTCGCCGTCAGTCTGCCGATTTTCGCGCTCCTGCTGACCTTTCTTGTCTTTGCCCTCGTGTGGGGCTGGCGCAGCTATCAGCGTACGGCCGCCGATGCTGAGCTGCGGCAGGAGATGCAGATCGCCATGGCGCGCATTACAGGTCCGTGCTCTCTTCGTCGTATGTTGCGCAGGACACGCAGGGCATCTATCGGATGCAGCACAGCATGGAGGAAAAAGCATGTGGGGACGCCGCTGGATTCCTATTGGCTCACCGGCGGCAGACTGGTGTATCGGACGTCCGCTGCGCCGCTGACGGGCGGCTATGCAGGCGCAGGTGTGCACATCTCGTCGTTTTCCATACGGCCGGACGCACAATGCCCGCGCCTCTATCACATCGAGATGACGGGCGAGAGCGTGGCGACGGGCAGAAGCTGCACTACCGCAACCTCCGTCTATCTGCAGGGAGGATCAAGGTGGGCAGTAAAGGAAGCACTGATAAATTCGGCACAACCATCTTGACGCATCTTTTTGCCCGCACTTCGGCGGAAAATCCTCCACAGAGCACCACTCTGCGTCCGGTTTTCCACCTCGTTCGGACGAAAAAATCTACGCCAATCTGGCAGACCTCATTTTATCAGTGATTCCTAAACAATTTCGGTGCGGGCAGGATGGTTTCGCCTCGGCGCTCGGACTGTGCATTCTCGCACTGCTTATCCTCATCGCCATGACCGCCGCGTCCCTGATACGCAGCGGCGGAACGGTCGCGGCGGAGTATGAGCGTGAGATGCAGCTGCGCCTTGCGGCGGAGAGCGGTGTACTGACAGTGGCAGACGAGCTGGAGCATCGTCCATCCGCCGCTGGGAAATTGTCCTCTGGGGAACGGCAGAGCGTCGCCGTGCACGATGTCCCCATGGCGGCGGACATCGACCTGCACGTCGTGATCGAGCCGCAGACGGACGGAACGATCTGGGTCAGCGCTGCTGCCATAGATCGGCGGCATGATACGGATGTATCGGATGGTGAGCACTGGACACGGGCGAAGATCGTCCGTGCGCAGATGGAAAAGAAGGATGGGCACTATGTTTGGCGTCGATGGTTTTAGACTGCGTCCGCGTGAGGCCGTGGGCATCAGCGTGACGGCGGAGGGGCTACGGCTCGTCCGCCTCGCTGCATCGGAGGAGCGGGATCATGCGTGGACGGTCACAGCATCGTCGGGAGCAGCGTGTTCCTGTGACGGAGCAGATGCCGCTGCTCTTGCCGCTGCTGCCTGCGCAGCACTGCGTCCGCTCGGATGGGCGCACCTGCCACTCGGACTTGCACTTCCTGTGGAGCTTGCCATGACGGAGGAGCGAGAACTCCCCGCCGCACTGACGGGGGCAGAGCTGCAGGCGGCACTCCTCTGGGCGATGCGCGCGGAGGCGGATAGAGAGGGGAGCACACTGCCCGCCGATCTGCGGCTCTGCTGTGCCTCTATGGAGACGGATGCCGCCGTCCATCGCTATTGGATGGCAGCCATGACGGAGCGCCGTGTGCAGGGCCTATTTTTCGGCGTTCTCTGCGCGCGGTCTCCGTCTGCGTCGGCTGACGATCTGCCCGCCCGACGGCGGCACTCTTGCCCCATTGATTGCGGCGGCACGGGATCCACAAATGCCGTGAGGAGCCGGCGGAGCCCACGGGAGAGTGCGCCGCAATCATGCGGGGCTGCTCGTCCCGCGCCCTCCTCGCCGCTCTTGGCACGCAGAGCACCGTATCTTTCCACATCTGCGCCGCCATGCGCCAGCGCTGACTGCGGGAGCGGCGTCGGTCATCTTTGCCGCAGCCGTGTCGGCGGATGCGGCCGGCCTTATGGCGGAGCGCGCAGCGACAGAGACGGTGCAGGAGGAGCTGCGCCTTCATGATGCGGATGTACGCCGCATGGAGGACTATGCCATGCGGCGTGCCGCTGTGGCAGAGCGTGAGCGTGTGCTGGCGGAAGTACAGGCGGAGTCCCTGCCCCTGCGTGCGCTCCTCGTACATCTCGGCACGCTGCCGCTCAAAGACATTCACCTCACCGCGCTGCGCGTGGGGACAGATGCTGGAGATTGAGGGGGAGGCGGAGAGCTACGAGGCTCTCGCGACAATGACGGAGCACATCGCAGAGGATGGATTTTTCCGTGCCCCGCCGGTCTTGGCAGAGGCATCGCGGGAGGATGGACACATCCGCTTCGTTCTGCGCACGGATGGTGTGGGGCTGTGATGCGGCGGGGGACGGAGCGTCAGCGGATGACGGCGGCACTGATCTGGGTGTGTTTCCTTGCCCTTTTATACGTGGGACTGCTGTCGCCGTATTTTTCTGCAGGGCAGGAGGCAGCACGGGCGGAGCGTGATGCGGCGCGTGCTGTCCTCGCGCGAACAGAGGTGTATCAGCGCACAGTTCACGCGGATGTGCAGGCGGAGGACAAGCTGCGTCTGCGTGAGGCACGCCTTGCGGCTGCTCTGCCTGAGGAACATGCACAGGGGGCTTTCTTTTCGTCCGTGGAGCGCAGTGCCCGCCATGCAGGGGTGACACTTGTCCGTATGGTTCCGCAGCCCGCTGTTTCGGATGGGGAGATCGTGCGGCAGTGTGCTGAGGTTCACGTGAGCGGCGATTATTTTGCGCTGATCTCCTTTCTGCGCGAGGTGGAAAGCGGGAACGCACAGCCGTGTTCAAGGCGCTGCGTCTGACAGCGGACGGCACGATGCTCCATGCAGTGATTACACTGGAGACAGCGGCGTTGGCGGCGCACGAGCAGCGAGGCACATGAACTTTTAATTGTTCGTTGGCAGGAAAAGTACTTAATATATCGAAATTATTACAAATACATACATAAGAAATGGTACGGGACGATCAGAGGGGATTCACATGGGACAGCTGCGGTTTTATCACGGGGAGAATCGCATGGCGCGGCACCGACGGCAATCATCGATGGTCTGCCGGCAGGGGCTGCAGCCTCGCGTGCGGAGCTCGATGCCCAGCTGCGCGCGCCAGCGCGGCTATGGACGCGGCGGGCGCATGAAGATCGAGACGGATCGCGTGCTCGTGCCTCGGGACTGCGCTTTGGCGAGACCATCGGCGCACCGCTTACCCTGCAGGTCGTGAACCGCGACTTTGTGAACTGGACGGATCGCATGGATCCCTTCGGCACACCGACGGGGGAGCGGATCACGGCTGTACGTCCGGGACACGCCGATCTGGCGGGCGTGCTGAAGTACGACCGCAGGGATGCGCGTGACATCCTCGAGCGGTCGAGTGCACGCGAGACAACGATGCGCGTTGCAGTCGGCGCTGTTTGCCGCCAGCTTCTCGCGGCGCTCGGTATCGATATAGCGTCTCACGTCACGGAGATCGGTGGTGTGGCCGTCGATGCGGCGGCCATCCGTGCCGACGATATCGGAGTGACCAATTCCGACGATTTGAACTGCTGTGACGCGGCAGCGGGGCGCGCATGAGGCGCGCATCGACGAGGCGAAACTGGCAGGGGATACGCTCGGCGGCATCTTTGAGATCGTCGTGCGCGGCCTGCCCACGGGACTCGGTACGCATACGCAGTGGGATCGGCGGCTCGACGCTCGCCTGGCGGGCGCACTCATGTCCATTCAGGCGATCAAGGGCGTGGAGATTGGCGCGGGCTTTGCGTGCGCGCATCTGCCCGGCAGTGAGATCCACGATGAGCTCTATATGGGCGCAGATGGACGTCCCTATCGCAAGACCAACCGCGCGGGCGGCCTTGAGGGGCGGCATGACAAACGGAGAGCCGCTCATCGTGCGCGCGGCGATGAAGCCCATCCCGACCCTGATGGCGCCGCTGCAGACCATCGACCTCGTGACGGGGGAGGCGGTCTCGGCGAGCAAGGAGCGCAGCGACACCTGCGCCGTCCCTGCCGCGTCCGTGGTCGGTGAGGCGATGACGGCATTTGTGCTGGCGGATGCCGTGTGCTCGCAGTTCAGCGCGGACAATATGACAGATCTTCAGGGCGTCGCTCGCCTCCTACCGCGCACGCCTTGCCGAGGTGTGGCAGAACGTATGAAGAACATTGTACTGATCGGCTTTTATGGGGACGGGCAAGACGAGCGTCAGGGCGCTCCTCGCAGGACGGCTCGGCTGCGCCTTTCACGATCTCGATAAAAAGATTGAGGAGGCGTGCGGCATCTCGATTCCGCAGATGTTCGCGCAGCACGGCGAGCCGTACTTTCGCGCACGGGAAAAGGAAGCCGTGCGCGCCGCTGCTGCGCGGAGCGGGCTCGTCATCGCAACGGGCGGCGGAACGGTCAAGGATGCGGAGAACGCTGCGCTCCTGCGTGAAAACGGTGTCCTCGTCGCGCTGACTGCCGATGTCGATACCATCCTGCAGCGGACGGCGGCACGCGGTGCACGCCCTGTGCTCGACGGCGCCGATGCGGGTGACCGTCGTGCCGCCGTTGTGCGGCTGCTGGAGGAACGCCGCACCCTCTATGCGGGGGCGGACATTACAGTGGATACGAGCCGTCGTTCGCCGCTCGAGGTGGCGGAGTACATCGTACAGGGCGACGCGGATATGGAGAAAATGATATGAGACGTACGGCAGAGGTCGCGCTTGGCGCGCTAGCTGCCACCATCGAGATCGGCAGCGGGATGGATGAGGTGCTCACAGCGTTCGTCCGTCATGCAGGATACTCCTCACGTGGTATGATCGTCACGGATACGAACGTCGGGCCGCGCTATGCCGCCCATGCGGCAGAGCAGATTGCGCGCGGCGGCGTGGATGCTGCGATCGTCACCATCCCCGCCGGAGAGTCCTCAAAGAGCCTCACCACAGCGAACGATCTCTATACGCGTGCGATTGAGTTGGGGCTTGACCGCAAATCGCCGATCTTTGCGCTCGGCGGCGGCGTTGTCGGTGATCTTGCGGGCTTTGTTGCGCGACTTATATGCGCGGTGTCCCGTTCGTGCAGCTGCCGACGAGCCTCCTCGCACAGGTGGACTCGAGCGTCGGCGGCAAGGTCGCCGTCAACCATGCGCTCGGCAAGAACCTCATCGGCGCATTCTATCAGCCCGACGCCGTCATCATGGAGCTCGACCGCCTGCGGACGCTGCCCGCGCGCGAGATCGCAACGGGGCTTGGGGAGATCATCAAGTACGGCATCATTGCGGATGCGGAGTTCTTCACGTGGCTGGAGCAGCATCGGGACGATGTCTCGCCCTCACTCCCCGCAGCGGCGTCGTACGTGATCGCGCGCTCCTGCGAGATCAAGGCGGACGTCGTCCGTCAGGATGAGCGCGAGGGCGGTCTGCGCCGCATCCTGAACTTCGGTCATACTATCGCCCATGCGATTGAGAAAGAGACAGGCTACACGCGCTACCGCCACGGTGAGGCAGTCGCCATCGGCATGATCGGTGCGGCGCGCATCAGCACGGCGATGGGGATCCTCCCTGCGGAGACGTGTGAACGCATCGAGCGTCTGATTGCCTCGATGGGCCTGCCCTGCACCGTCAAGGATGCGTCGCCGGATGCGATGTACGACGATCTCTTTCATGACAAAAAGACCGTGGGCGGGCGGATCCACTGGGTGCTTGCCGAGGACATCGGCGGGGTATGTGTGCGCAGCGACGTCCCCGAGGAGATCGTACGCCATACAATTCTAGGACTTTTTACCCCCCCCGCTTAAGCAAGACGCACTGCATGACGAAACAATAATTAGGAGGTGATGGACGCATGAGGCGAGGTTTGATGATTTTTCTGTCGACAGCACTGTTTGTGCTGCTTCTTGGCATAGGAGGCAGTGTGTCGGCGGAGGATGAGACACTGACATGGGAGTATTGGCAGGAAAATACCGTAGATACCAACGTCAAGCCGATGAAGACGCCGCCCTCCTTTTCTCCGAGCGAGGGAGCGTGGGTGCCGTTCGACCCGCGTGAGGATCTCTGCCCCGTAGGCACGCGAAATGCTTGGCTGCGTGTCCATGTCCCATCGGACATGCGCATGGGGGACAGCTTCTTCTTCTCTACTATCGATCAGTCCATCCGTGTTTATCTGGACGGGGCGTCCATCTACCGTTATGGTGCCACAGACCCCAAGATGGGCAGCTATGGACGCAAATGGCATCTCGTTGAGCTCCCCTCATGGGCAGCCGGCCAGGTGCTTATCGTCCGTGTGACGTCGGACAATCCATGGGTCATTGGACAGCTGAATCGTGTACATATCGATCGTGAATCCGAACTCATCAAACGACTCTTTATCTATGACTTTCCGTATGTCGGAGGCCTGACGGCCATCGTCATCTTTATGATGGTGATCGGTGTTTACTTTGTCGTCGATGCGGCGCGGCGCAGTATCTATCTTCGTCTCTCGTTTCTGCTGATGGTGTTCTTCGTCTGGATATTCAGCTCCTCGAACGTCATCTTCATGTGGATGGACTGGCCCGTTCTCTGGTGGCGCACGGAGCTGGTCTCATCTTACCTGTTGCCCGTCGCGGGCACGATGCTTCTGATTGATGTCGTGAATCGACAGTATCGTACGTGGCTCACCCGGCTGAACAACATCTTCGTCGTGCTACTCGTGGTCGGCATCATCATAGAGATGATGGGGCAGTTCGGACTCTACATGATGCAGTTCCCCTACGTACCAGGACTCGCCGTCTGGGGCAGCTACGTTGCATACGCACTCTGGAAGTCAAGCAAGGCGGGCAACAAGCATGCCGCATCGCTCCTGATTTCCCTGCTCATCATCGTGCCGCTCGGCATCATCGACGCACTCGCATTCCAGTATCGGCTCTATGAGGGGCAGACTTTCTTCACACCGTTCAGCATCTACACCATCGGCTTCTTCATCATCCAGCTCATTCTTGATCGTGCAGAGGTGGAACGTCAGCTCCTGGAGCATGCCTCGACGCTCGAGGAGGAGTTGTTGAAGTCAAAAAGCGTATGGAGATCGACCCGCTCACGGGCATCTACAACCGCAACCGATTCCCGTCCGCGATGCGTGATTTCACGAAGATCGCACGGGATACGGGCGAGCCGCTCTCCCTCGTCATGTTCGACATCGACCACTTTAAGTCGATCAACGACACGTACGGACACGATGCGGGCGATGAGGGTGCTGTTTGGCTTTGCACAGACGATTCGTTCCTTCCTCGACCGGCGTCATGTCCTCATCCGCTGGGGCGGGGAAGAGTTTATTCTGCTTTGCCTGCACTATGACGGAGATCAGGCCAAAGAGTTTGCCGATCAGATCCGTGAGGGGGTCGAGCAGGCACGTCTGCTGACCGAACGGAAAGTGACGTGCAGCGGCGGTGTCGGTGTCTGGCGCGGCCCTGATGATGATACGATGGCACTCGTCAAGCGTGCAGATACCGCCCTCTACGAGGCTAAGGAGGGCGGACGCAACCGCATCACCTGTGAACCCGGAATGGCGAAGCACATGCCGCCGCGCCGCCATCAGGCGAAGGCGCACGACAAGGAAGAGCGAGCAGAGACCGTGAAGAACAACGTCGTCGATTTGCGGCGACGTTGAAAAATTTTTCTTGCACAGACCTTCATCTTGTGATATAGTCACTGGGTATGTGTGTGGGTGGTCCGCTGGGCGACAGAGGGTCGCGTATGAACGCCCGGATCGAAGGAGGAAAAACCTATGAACATCATCGAAGTCCTGGAGAAGGAACAGCTCCGCTCCGACATCCCGCAGTTCGCACCGGGCGACACCGTGCGCGTCCATGCCCGCATCGTCGAGGGCACGCGCGAGCGTATCCAGGTGTTCGAGGGCGTTGTGATCGCCGCCAGGGCACGGGTGTCCGCGAGACATTCACCGTGCGCCGCATCGCATCGGGCGTCGGCGTCGAGCGTCTCTTCCCCTAGTGCACTCCCGCGTATCGCCAAGATCGAGGTGACGCGCCGCGGCATCGTCCGCCGCGCCAAGCTCTACTATCTGCGCGGTCTCACGGGCAAGGCAGCTCGTATTCGGGAAAAACGCTAATCGATGGAAGATGGGGACTGCTGCGGCGGTCCCTATTTTTCACGTTTCTTTCATCTTTTTCTTAGAATCACAGATAAGATGAACTCCGTCAGAGCGACGCAGCTCTTATCCGTGTTTCCCGTATGGCTGGGGAGGAGGCCTCTATGGAACAGGAAACATCAACGGCGTCCGAGATCAAGGACTGGATTGTCTCCATCGTCGTCGCCGTTGCTCTTGCGATGTTCATTCGCACCTTTATCGTCGAACTCTATGTTGTTGACGGACCGTCGATGCGCCCGACGCTTGAGTCGGAGCAGCGCCTTGTCGTCAACAAGTTCATCTACCGGTTCCATCCGCCGAGAAGGGGACGTACTCGTCTTTCAGTACCCGCGCGATCCGGTAGCGACTTCATCAAACGCGTGATCGCTGTGCCGGGGATACGATCGAGATCACGCGAGGGCGCATCGTCAACGATCAGCTGCTCACGAGGACTATATCCTCGAAAAAGACCCGGAGCGAGTATCCGAGGCGACCGTGCCCGAGGGGCATATCTTCGTCATGGGCGACAATCGCACACAACTCCGAGGACAGCCGCTTTGCCGATGTGGGATTCGTTCTGTACGATCTCATCAAGGGGAAGGCAATGCTCGTATTCTGGCCAATTTCGGCGTATAAGACGCTCTGACGGAGGACGACGCGATGCGCTTTGTATCATGGAATGTCAACGTCCTGCGCCGCCCTCAAAAAGGGCTTCATGGAGGCGTTCAAGAGCTCGACGCCGATGTCTTCTGCCTGCAGGAGACGAAGATGCAGGAAGGGGCGAGGCGATCCTCGATCTGCCCGGTTACGAGCAGTATTTTTACAGTGCGGAGAAAAAGGGCTATTCGGGCACGGCGATCTTTACACGCGTGAAGCCGCTCTCCGTGGCCTACGGCATCGGCATCCCCGAGCACTGACCACGAGGGGCGCGTCATCACGATGGAGTTCGATGATGTCTATCTCGTCACGGTCTACACGCCGAACGCAAAGCGCGCACTCGAGCAGCTCGAATACCGCATGACGTGGGAGGACGCGTTCCGTGCATTCCTGCTCGATCTTCGCGCAAAAAGCCCGTTGTCGTCTGCGGCGACCTGAACGTCGCGTACGGAGATCGACCTCAAGAATCCGAAGAGCAACCGCCGCAACGCGGGTTTTTGCAGACGAGGAGCGCGGCAAGTTCACGGAGCTGCTCGATGCAGGCTTTGTCGATACGTTCGCGCGCTCTATCCCGACCTCACGGGGGCGTATACGTGGTGGTCGTATCTGCGCCATGCACGCGAGACGAATGCAGGGGTGGCGCATCGACTACTCTCGTCTCCGAGGACTGCGTGACCGCATCGCGGCGGCGGAGATCCATGCGGACGTATTCAGGAGCGATCACTGCCCGTATCACTGACACTAAAGTAAGGGAGATTTATGGGCGCTCTGAAAGAAGAACTCGACCGCGAGATCGCGAAGCGACGCACTTTGCCATTATCTCGCGATCCGGACGCGGGCAGACGACGCTCACCGAGAAGCTGCTGCTCACGGTGGGGCAATCCATCTTGCGGGCTCGATCAAGTCGCGCAAGACGCAGCGTCATGCCGTCTCCGACTGGATGGAGATCGAAACAGCAGCGGCATCTCGGTCACGTCCTCCGTGCTGCAGTTCGACTATGATGGCTATCGGATCAACATCCTCGACACGCCGGGGGCATCAGGACTTCAGTGAGGACACGTACCGCACGCTGATGGCGGTGGACAGTGCCGTCATGATCATCGACGCGGCAAAGGGCGTCGAGGCGCAGACGCGCAAGCTGTTCCGCGTCTGCCGTCAGCGCGGCATCCCATCTTTACCTTTGTCAACAAGCTCGACCGCTTCGGCAAAGGCGCCGCTCGATCTCATGGACGAGCTCGAGAACGTGCTCGGCATCCGCTCCTGCACCGATGAACTGGCCGATCGGAACGGACGGCACGTATCGCAGCGTCTATGACCGCGAGAAGAACCGCATCGAGCTCTTTGCCGAGGATACGAGCCACGGGCAGGAGACGCGCGTCTCCGAGGTGTTTGAGATGGATGCTCCCGCGTGGAAGGAGCGTGTCGGCGCGGGGCCGCCGCCGCCCCTTGCGGATGACATCGAGCGTTGCGCGATGCGGGCGAGGCATTTGACCGCGCGGCGATTGATGCGGGGAGCTGACGCCGATGTTCTTCGGCTCTGCGATGACGAATTTCGGCGTGCAGAACTTCCTTGAGGAGTATATCCGTCTCGCGCCGACACCCGCACCGCGCAATTCCTCGGATGGTGTGATTGCGCCGGACGATGAGCAGTTCTCGGATTCGTCTTTAAGATTCAGGCGAATATGAACCCGCGCACCGCGACCGCCTCGCCTTTTATCCGCATCACTCGGGCAAATTCGACACGCAATGAGTGTCTGGCACGCGCCGAGCGGAAGCTCATCAAGCTCGCTCAGCCGCAGCAGTTCCTTGCGCAGGATCGCCGGATCATCGACACGGCGTACCCGGGCGACATCGTGGGGCTGTTTGACCCCGGCGTATTCGGCATCGGCGATACGCTCTGCGACCCGCACAAGTTCAGGTTCGAGGACTTCCCGTGTTCCCGCCCGAGCGCTTCGCACGCGTCGCGGCAAAGGATACGATGAAGCGCAAGCAGTTCGTCAAAGGGCATCGAGCAGCTGACGCGAGGGAGGGCGCGATCCAGCTCTTTGAGCAGGTCGGTGCGGGCCTTGACAGCTATATCGTCGGCACGGTCGGCACGCTGCAGTTCGAGGCAGCGATACCGTCTGAAGAACGAGTACACACGGAGATCACGATGCAGATGCAGCCGTTCGAGACGGCGCGCTGGCTCGCGTTCCTGATGGGCGCGGATCAGCCCGCCGATCTGCGCGGCGCAGATCGCGGCATGTTCGTTCACGACCGCAACGGCAACCCCGTCCTTCTCGTGAATAACGAGTGGGCGCTCGGCTGGATCCGCGAGAACAACCCGATCTCGAGCTGGGCGGGTTCCGTTTTGACCGCAAAAGAGGCATGAATAGAAAAACAGGAGATCACGTCTGCATGGCGGATCTCCTGTTTTAGTGTTCCTTATTTTTCTGCAAACGCGTCATCCACCCAGTGAGGACGGCGTCCTCGACGGCGTTTTCATGCTCGCTCAGCGCCGCTCCTGCGGAGGTGATGGCGAGGCTGTGTCCGCTTTGATAGAGCGATGACGATGTTGTAGGCGGGATTCTGCACCCTCTCGCCCGCGCACCCGTAGTCGTTCTCGGCGGCGGATTATGCGTCGAGCATCGCGCGAAAGTCTGCTCACGCGCCTCCGTCCACGGGACAGTGCTCGGCAATATCCTGAAAGCGGCCGTCTCGAACTCGCCAACGAACTCACCGAGGGCAGGGTGATGAAGTGCTCACCGTCGATGCCGCGTGCCGCAGGCTCCTCAGCGGAGAGCGCATTTTTCGCAGGGGACGTCGATCAGGCAGATCATACGCATGAGCGTGCCGTCTGCGACAGGATGGCGAAAAACTCCATCGAGGCTGCTGTCTGGCCGTGTCCTCGACGGGCGCCGTTCTTGTCGCTGGTATGGGGCTGTCTCTGGTGCCGCCTCAGCCGCTGCTCGAGGAGCAGCAGAGGGGGCGAATATGGCGCGCGCACGAATCGATGCCGTTTTTGCTGCAAATGTCATCGTTGACTTCTTACCTCCTTAGCTAGGAAGCACTGATAAATTCAGCACCGCTATCTTAGCGCATCTTTTTGCCCGCTTTTTGCCCGCGATCCTCCACATAGCTTTTAGGCATGCGTCCGGTTGCCTCCTCAATCGGACGAAAAGCATCTACGCTAATCTGACGGACTGCATTTTATCAGCGATTCCCAAACAGATCGTTCAGTGCCTCGGTCATGGTCGGGTGGGTGTAGATGGCAGAGCCAAGCCCAGCAGCGGTAATGCCGTGGTCGATGGCCATTTTCATGAGGTTGATCATCTCCTGTGACTCAGGACAGAAGAAATGCGCACCGAGGACGGTGTCGGTCTTGCGTCAACCACGGCCTTGAGCATGCCGGCGGGCTTCTTGTAGACCTGCGCCTTCGGGATGGCAGCGACCTCTGGGCGGAGGACGCACGTCAAAAGCCTGCCGCCTCCGCCTGTGCCTCCGTCGCGCCGACGCGCGAGCAGCGGCGGATCGAGGAAGACGGAATAGGGGACGGCGCCGCGATTTTCCGTTGTGCGTGTACTGCTGCCCACAAGCTGATCCTTGACAATGCGGAAGTCGTCGAGAGAGATGTAGGTGAACTGCAGGCTGCCCGCGACATCGCCCATCGCCCATATATGCGGGACGTTCGTGCGCAGATGCTCGTCAGCAGCGACCGCACCGCGCTCCGTCACAGCAAACGCCCGCCGCCGCAAGATTCAGCCCTCGATGTTCGGGCGGCGCCCGTAGTAATGAGGGATGGCGTTCGCCGCAAGCGTCTTTCTCCATCCGCCGTCTGCACGACGACGTTCGCAGCCTCCGCGCTGTCCTCGATGCGCTGCACCTTTGCCCCCATCAGAATATGGATGCCGCGATCCTTTTTGTCTCGCTGCAGGACGCGTGCGGCGATTTCTGCATCCTCGCGCAGGATGAAGGCCGTGCCGTCCTGTACGACGGTGACGTCCGATCCGAAGTTGGCGTAGTATGACGCGAACTCCAGCCCAATGTAGCCGCCCCGATGATGACGAGCTTCTCGGGCAGCTCGTCCAGCTCCATCATCGTCTCGCTCGTGTAGACGTGCGTGCTCTCTGCCGCACCTTTGATCGGCGGGACAAAGGCAGCGCGCCCGTATTGATGAAAAATACGCTCCGCCGTGACGGACTGCGCTCCGTCCGCTCCAACAATACTGCACAGTGTGTGGATCGACAAACGATGCCTCTCCGTCAATGACGACAGCACCCGCGCCCGTCACCTTAGCGTAGTTCTTTTCGCGCAGCATTTTCGTGAGCGGCGTTTCTCTGCAATCGCCGCACGATAGCGCTCTGCCTTTTGCCGCAAAGTCGCCGCCCGCCGCCGCCGAGAGACGCGCTGTACTCCAGCGACTTCGACGGGATGCAGGCGACGTTGATGCAAGTGCCGCCGTAGCGCTCCTTTGACCGCTCGACGGGTGCGACACTCTCGCCCTTCTTCGCGAGGAAGCCCGCAAGTGTCTTGCCTGCCCTGCCAAAAGCCGATGATGAGGTTTTTGATATGTTGCGTTCTGTATGGCTTGCTCCATTTCTGCTAAATTTTGTGTGACTGCTGCTATTATAGCATTTTTTTGGCTCAATAAAGAAATATTGAGAAACAGGGACTGCTGTGCACGAAGTTTGCAGCTTCGTGCAGCAACCCCGATGTACTGGAGCAGATCTGTATGATCTAGCCTTACACCATCTCCTCGGGATGGAATACCTCGTCGAACTTCTCTGCAGTGAGGAAGCCGAGCGCGACGCATGCCTCCTTCAGGCTGATGTTCTCATCGAACGCCTTGTGTGCCGTCTTGGCGGCGTTCTCGTAGCCGATATACGGATTGAGCGCCGTGACGAGCATGAGCGAGCGGTGCAGGTTCTCGTGCATCTTCTCACGGTTTGCCCTTGATGCCGACGGCGCAGCGGTCGTTGAACGACTGAGGGAGTCGGTGAGCAGGCGCGTCGACTGCAGGAAGTTGTAGATGATGACGGGCATGAAGACGTTGAGCTCGAGTACCCTGTGAGGCAGCAAAGCCGATGGCGGCATCGTTGCCCATGACCTGCACGGCGACCATGGTGACGGACTCGCACTGGGTCGGGTTGACCTTGCCCGGCATGATCGAGCTGCCCGGCTCGTTTGCGGGGATCGTGATCTCACCGAGCCCACAGCGCGGCCCCGAGGCAAGCCAGCGCACGTCGTTCGCGATTTTTCATCATGTTGGCGGCAAGTCCCTGAGTGCGCCGTGGGCAAAGACGGCGGCGTCGCTTGCTCGTGAGCGCGTGGAACTTGTTCGATGCGGTGACGAAGGGCTTGCCCGTCAGCTCGCTCGCCGCACGCGCGACGGCGACATCGAATCCCTTCGGTGCGTTGAGCCCTGTGCCGACGGCGGTGCCGCCAAGGGCAAGCTCGTGGAGGAAGGGGAGGGATGCCTGCAGCTGTTTCTTCGACTGCTCAAGCATATCGAGCCAGCCGCTGATCTCCTGCATGAAGGAGATGGGGACGGCGTCCTGCAGATGCGTGCGTCCCGTCTTGACGATGCCGTCGTTCTCTGCCATGAGGCGGCGGAAGGTTGCGGCGAGGAGGTCGATCGCGGGGAACAGCCCGTCCTCGATGGCGATGACGGCGGCGATAGTGCATGGCGGTCGGGAAGGTGTCATTCGAGCTCTGCGACATATTCGCGTGATCGTTTGGATGGAGAATTTTCTCCCCGCGATCTCGTTGCCGCGGTTCGCGATGACCTCGTTGACGTTCATATTGGACTGCGTGCCGCTGCCCGTCTGCCATACGGCGAGCGGGAAGTGGGCGGCGAGCTTGCCGTCGAGGATCTCATCACATGCCTTGCAGATGGCGGAGAGCCGCTTCTCATCAAGCTTGCCGAGCGTGTGGTTGGCGATAGCGGCAGACTTTTTCAGGATGCCGAATGCGTGGATGATCTCGGCGGGCATCTTCTCGATGCCGATGGGGAAGTTCTCGAAGCTGCGCTCTGTCTGCGCCGCCCAATACTTGTCTGCGGGGACTTTGACCTCGCCGAGGGAATCATGCTCAATGCGATACTCCATGGATATGAACCTCCTGTCACAAGAAAGGATAGATATTGTGGTGCGCCGTCTGCATACGCCACGCAAACACCTCGTTACGCAAGCGGTCGTGCGCTTGCTTCACTAGGGTTTGCTTAGGCGTATCGCAGGGACAGTTTCTATTACATCGTAGAACCACAATATTCCGACAGGAACAGTATAGCACAAAAATATTGCGATTGAGAATATTTATCTAGTGTTTATCACGATGGATTGTGCGAGAATGCCGATGCCCGTGCCGGTTAGGGATGCCGACAACGCCGAGGAGCGGGGCGTAGAGAGGAGCGCGCTGCTCTCCATGACGGCGGCGGCGACGAGCAGCTGCGCCATATTGTGGAGGAGCCCGCCGACGGCGCTGATGCCGACGAGGGAGGCTGTGTGCGCCGCAGGAGGAGAGCCATCGCAGCAAAACTTGCCAGTCCGCCCGCCATGCTGTAGAGGTGGGCGAATCCGCCGCCGAGGAAGGCGGAGAGGAAAGATGCGCAGGAGGAGAACGGCGGCGGCGTCGCGCGTGCGCGGCGGGATGCGGAGCGCAACGAGGGTGACGATGGCGGCAAGCCCGAGTTTCGCTCCCGGCACGGGCAGCGGCAGGGGAGAAAGCCCTCTAGGGAGGAAGAGGATGAGGGAGAGCGCGGTGAGGGAGGGCGATGCGCGCCGTAAGACGAAGCGGTCTCATGTCATTTCACTTCAATCAGTAGTTTATGCGGGAGGCAGGCGATCACGTCGCCCCTTTTTCTCTGCGCGTCCCGTCCGCACACAGACCTGATCGGGGCAGTCCGCATGGACGACAGAAATGCTCTCCCCTCGATGCGGATCGTGTTTCTCGCCGTGTGCGTCCGCAATCGGTATGTCCTCCGTTCCCCGTGTGTCCCGTGAGCGGGATGTCATAGAGCTGTGTGCCGTCCTGCGTGATGACCGCGTGACGTGCTGCACCGTCCGTACGCAGCGCAAAAAATATTGCGCCGATCCCGCAGAGGAGGAGCAGCGCAGCGATCAGTATGAGGTCATTTTTCTTCATGGTCAGTCCTGCCTTGACGAATGTTTTTATCACAGTACAATAAATAAGGAATCATTGCATTTATCAGTGCTTCCTTAAATCCCCTGACTGAGCTCGCGCTGCCAATAGGCGAGGTCGGACTCGTTCAGCGGGAGGTCGATGGTCTGCCCGTTGTCGTAATAGAAGCGCAGCCGAATGCTCACTGCCTTGCGGATGGCGGGCAGGCTGGCGCGCGGGAACACGAGGAACATCTTGTTCTCGTTCTTGTAATGGCTGTCCGCGCCCTCCACGGGATGCGGCGTATACTTTGTCGCCGACTTCATCTCCCACGCCGCTCCGTCGGTGTAGAGGATGACGTCGGGCAAAAATTTTGCGCCGTCATAGCGATAGTCGAGCAGACTCAGCGTCGCGCTCTCGAGCCTCCCCTCTTCGGTATAGGAGGCGCGAAAATCAATGGTCGCGTACGCAGAGAGACTGCGCGCACTGCGATGATCGATGCGATACGTGTACGAGAGTCCGAAAATGCCGACGAGAATGAGGAGCAGAGCGACGACGATGATCAGTTGGCGAAAGATGCTGAGCACAGAAACGCTCCTTTCATGATTGAGATGATTATAGCATAGAGGAATCGATTTTGTCAGCAGTTTCTCGTGGATGTGCGAAGCGAATGTCGTGGGACATGGGAAATATAGAAGGGGGATATGATGGGGGTAAAGCTGTTTGTATCGGATTTGGACGGTACGATGCTGCCAAACGGCAATATCGTTTCGACAGAAAATATCGCGGCAGTACAGTGCGCCGTACGCGCAGGGGTCACCGTGACGATTGCGACGGGGCGCATGTTCGAGGCGGCACTGCCCGTCGCTGAGGCACTCGGCGTCGATGTGCCGATCATCGCCTATAACGGGGCGCTCATCAAGAGCCCGAGCGGGCGCGTTTACGAGGAGTATGCACTCGACCCGACGCTCGCACGCAGTATCATTGCGTACGCTCAGGCGCGCGGCTGGTACATCCAGAGCTACAGCGCGGGTGTGCTCCGCTATGCCGCCGCCTGCGAGGAATCGCGCTTTTATGAGGACTCGCAGAAGCTCACGGGTGAGGCAGTCGGACAGGACGGGATGTTTGCGCATCTCGCGGGAAACTGCAAGCTGCTCCTCGTGACGGATGGACGTGACGTGAGTGAGGCACGTGCACAGGAGATTCTGAGTGAATTCGGCGCACAGATCGACGTGACGCGCTCGGCAGATCGGCTGGTCGAGATCGTTGTGAAGGGGGTCTCAAAGGCCTCAGCACTCACGGCACTTGCGGCAAAGCTGGACATTCCCATCGCGGAAACGATGGCGATCGGCGATGCGTACAACGACCTGCCGATGCTGAAGGCGGCAGGCAGGAGCGTCGCGATGGGGAATGCCTTCCCCGAGGTCAAGGCAGAGGCGGACTGCGAGACACTGTCCTGCACCGAGAACGGTCTTGCGGCGGCAATCTATGCGTATGTGCTTGGCATGGGTGCGGATGCACCCGTTCCGATGTGGAGAGGATAAAGGAATGGCGATCAAACTCATCGCACCTGATCTCGACGGCACGCTCCTGACCTCGGACAAGACGATCACGGTGCGGACGAAGGATATCCTCGCACGCGCCATGGCGCGCGGCGTTACCGTCACCATCGCGACGGGGCGGATGCTGTGCTCCGCACTTCATTTCGCACGGCTGCTCGGTGCGCGTGCGCCCGTCGTCTGCTGCAACGGGGCATACGTCGGCACGGGAACGGATGCCCCTCTTTGCCCGCTATTTTGACCCCTGCGTTTGTGGAGGAATTCCTGACGTTCTGCTATGCGCGGGACTGGTATGTGAACTGGTACAGCGGGGCGGATATCTATGCACCCACGTATCGTGAGGACTATTTCACCGCCTATCGGACGACGGCGAATTTTCGCGTCCATGCGGCGGGGGAGGACTACCTGAGTTATGTCGACGAGGTGCCGCAGTTCGTTCTGCGTGATCTTGAAGGAGACCTCGCACATCAGGTGCGTGCCATAAAGGCAGCATTTGGCGATGCTTTGTGTACCCAACAGAATACGGGGACGAGTGTTGACATCACACCGCCCGGGATAAACAAGGCGGTCGGCGTGCGTGCCCTTGCGGATGCGCTGGGACTGACCATGGACGAGGTCATGGTTGCGGGGGATGCGGACAATGACATGGAGATGCTCGCTATGGGGGCGCTTGCCGTTGTTCCCGAGAACGGCCTGCCTGCCGCAAAGGCATTAGCCTCCTATGTCACGGCGTCCAATGATGATAACGGTATTGCTGCCGCCGTGGAGAAATTTGTACTGTAAGGGGTGACGATGATGGAAATAAAACGGCCTGCAGAGAAATTCCGCCCTGTAATTGTGACGGGGCTGTCGGGCGGCGGAAAGTCACTTGCCGCACGCTATATGGAGGATCTCGGCTATTTTTGTGTGGACAATCTTCCGCCGGTCTTCATCCCAAGTTTATCGATCTCTGCCGTGAGACACACGGGCAGATCAGCCGTGCCGCCATCGTGGTGGATACGCGCAGCCGCGAGTTTTTCGATGACTTCGTACGCGTGCTCGGCGAGCTGGATGCGGGCGGTGTATCCTATGAGCTGCTCTTCATTGAGGCGTCGGACGACGTGATCATCCGCCGCTACAAGGAAACACGGCGGCCGCACCCACTCGCCCCGGATGCGCGCATCTCCGAGGGCGTGACGCGCGAACGGAATCGACTCGCGCCCATACGTGAGCGTGCGACGCAGATCGTCGATACATCAAAACTGCGCAAGGCGGAGCTGCGCGACATCATCCGCCGCCACTACGATGCACCGGGGACAGACACCTCGATGAGCGTGAATATTCTTTCGTTCGGGTTTAAGTACGGCATTCCTCTCGATGCTGATCTCGTCTTTGACGTGCGTTTTCTGCCAAACCCCTTCTACATCGACACTCTGCGCAGTAAGAGCGGCACTGTTCCCCAGGTCGCATCCTACATCGAGTCATGGGATGTGACGCAGAAATTCGAGGAGCATCTCGACAACTTTGTCGATTTTCTCCTGCCGCAGTACGTGAAGGAGGGGAAGAGCCAGCTCGTGATTGCCGTCGGCTGTACGGGGGGGATGCACCGCAGTGTCTTTATCGCAAAGCATCTCTATGACCGCATCAAGAAGCACTACGCGGCACGACTGGAACATCGTGACCTCATGAAGAATGAGGTGCAGGAACACGTGAGCGAGGGATGACGAATCCATGCATCTGATAAAATGGCTCTATCCCGGGATGGGGTTCAAGCGCTGGCTCTTTGTCTTTGCGCTTGGCACCCTCCTTGTCGGACTTGGAGCTGCGCTGATCTTCAACTATAAGTACATTGACTCCATCGAGGAGGCAATCTTCCGCTTTGTCTATACATGGCAGGGCAGCTATAATTACGCCTTCACGGCGGTGGCAGGCGCTCTTGCCTTTCTTGTCGGCAGTGTCCTCATGCTCGTGGCGACACGTCATGTCATCCGCTCCGTCATTACGGCATTGATGCCCGAGGGGACATCGACTCGCCTCGTGGATATGGTCTATGAAAAAAACGCGGCTCAGCCGCGGCCCTTCGGTGACGGTGATCGGCGGCGGGCATGGACTCTCGGTGCTCCTGCGCGGCATAAAGGAACTGACGAGCAACGTGACTGCCGTCGTGACGGTGGCGGACGACGGCGGCTCCTCGGGACGTCTGCGCGAAGAGCTCGGCATTATCCCGCCGGGCGATCTGCGCAACTGTCTCGTCGCACTTGCCGACACCGAACCGCTGATGGAAAAACTCTTTCAGCATCGTTTTGAGGGAGCAAGCAATCTCGCGGGGCACAGCTTCGGCAATCTCTTTCTCGCTGCGATGGCGGAGGTCACTGGCGACATGGAGACAGCGCTGCGCGAGTCCTCTAAGGTCCTCGCGGTCAAGGGGCGTGTCCTGCCCGCATCGAAGGAGTCCGTGCGCCTTGACGCGATCCTCGAGGACGGGACGATCGTCGAGGGTGAATCGCATATCCCCGAGGTACCGGGACGCATCCGCCGCGTACGCCTGTTCCCGCAGAATGTCGCACCTGTGCCATCCGCGCTCGAGGCGATTCGCACAGCGGATGCAATCATCCTCGGTCCCGGCAGCCTCTATACCAGCATCATGCCGAACCTCCTGGTCAGTGGTGTTGCTGAGGAGCTGCGCAGAAGCAGTGCCCTCAAGATCTATATCTGCAATGTGATGACCCAGCCCGGTGAGACCGACGGCTATACGGCGTCCATGCATGCAGAGGCAATTTTGAAGCATGCGGGGCGCGGGACGATTGACTTCATGCTTGTCAACAATGCGCCGATTTCTGACGAACTGCGCAGACAGTATGCTGCGCAGAACATCTACCCCGTCGCCGTAGACGAGGCGGCAATCAACGCTCTCGGGATCGGATTCGTTGCGGCGGACATTATCAGTCAGACGGATGCCGTGCGCCACGATCCCGATAAGCTCAGCCGCAACGTCATGCGTATGGTCTATGATTTTCGGGTGAACTGAGATGCCATCCTTTGCTGCGGATGTGAAAAATGCTCTCTCGCGCACGGATGTTGACCGTGCCTGCTGCCAGACGGCGGAACTCGCGGCACTTATGCGCATGGGCGCCTCCGTGCAGACGGACGGTGCGCGCGGGGCGGGGCTGCGTTTTGCGGCGGCGAGTGCTGCTGTAGCGCGCCGCGTCATTCGTCTGCTGCGCGCGATGGATGGTGCGATTGAGACCTCTGTCGCGATGGAGCGCATGCCGCAGCTGCGGCGGCGCACCTACATCGTTAATATTGCCGCTGGTGCGGCAGTGACGCCGCTGCTCGCACAGCTGGGCTTTGCGGGGGAGCCTGCGCAGCGCGAGTGATCTTGCACTGCTGCGCAAAAAGTGCTGCCGTGCGGCCTACCTGCGCGGCGCATTTCTCGGCGGAGGCAGCGTCAATCGTCCCGAGGCATCGTGTCACCTTGAGATCACGGCACGGAACGAAGAAATGGCCCGCGCTCTCCATACCTCCTCCGGCGGCTCCACTTTCCTGTCGGGTCTGACCGACCGCCATGAGATGTACGTTGTCTATCTCAAGGAGGGCGATGCCGTCATGGATTTTCTCTCGCTCATCGGCGCGGAGGAGGCGGCGGAGGAGATCGAGGTCGCACGCAACCTCAAGGAAGTGCGCGCACAGGTGAACCGTCTCGTCAACGTTGAGACGGCGAACCTCCAGCGTGCGGTGGATGCCGCAGCGGATCAGCTTGCGGCGATTGAGCAGCTGGCGCGCAGTGGGCGGCTCGCCGCTCTGCCCGCCGACCTGCGTGAGACGGCAGAGATGCGGCGCATCCATCCGGAGATCAGCATGGCGGAACTGGCTGCGCTCTGCCACATCAGTAAATCAGGCATGAGTCATCGCCTGCGGAAGATCCGCAGAGCGGCGGAGGAGGAACAGAATTGATTCGAGGTATCGCGCGGCGGCTTACCCATGGTCTGCCACTGCCGCTGCTCATCATTTTGGCAGCTGCTGCATGGCTGCTGACAGCACAGCCGTCAGGCTTTCCCATACTGGAGTACCACATGGTGAAGGATGACGCAAAACCGGATGAGGTGCGCTATGCCGTCCCGCCCGCAGAGTTTGCGGCGCAGCTGGACTGGCTCACGCAGGAGGGCTATACGACCATCACCCCGCAGGACTATGCACGCGCGCGCAAGGGCAAGCAGGAACTTCCCGAAAAGCCGGTAATCCTCTCCTTTGACGACGGCTATGAGGACAACTGGCGTATCGTATTCCCGATGCTCAAGGAGCGTGGGATGAGGGCGGTGTTCTACGTCGTGACGAACGACATCGGACAGCCCGGCTACATGACATGGGACAACCTCTTTGATCTCGAGCACAGCGGTATGGAGATCGGCAGTCACACGGCGAACCACATCCCGCTCACGACGCTCACGCCGACGGAGCAGCGCGACGAGCTGCGGCTCTCGAAGCTGCTCTTAGAGTGGCGCGGGATGAAGACGATCTACAGCTTTTCCTATCCGAACGGAGCGTATGACGATACCATCGTGACCATGCTCGCTGAGGAGAACTATCTGACGGCAGTGACGGGCGAGGCGGGGCTCAACACATTCGAGACGAATCCATACCGCCTGCATCGGGTCAACATCCCGCGCCGCATCTCGGCCTGACGGAGTTCCGCCTGCGGATGCTGAAGGCAGATCTCGCGGCGCGTGCCGCCGTGCGGATGGCTGAGCTGCCCGAGGGACTGCGTGCGCCGCTCGAGAAGCTGTGGGGAATGGTGCATGGACATTCATATTGATTAGGGAAGGGAATGTAAGGGATAACATGAACAAGGGAATCAAAGGGGTGCGGGCAGCGGCAATGGCTGCTGTTCTTCTTTGCGCGGGGCACGTGGGTGCAGCTCCGCAGCACAGTGAGGGAACGACCGTAGTACGCGAGCGCGGTACAGCAGAGAAAAACATCCATGAGCGCACTGCAGGAAAGATGAATATTCGTGATCGTGTCACTAGCATTATTGGGGACGTGACGCCCCCGCAGAATCGTGTGTTTGCTCCCGGCAGTTCGCGCATGATGCGCCGCTGGGATGTGATGACGGAGGATGTGGGCGGAACGCTGCTCTTTTCGGACAGCCCGGAGTACGTCAAGGAGAGCGGCATCCTCTACCGTGATACGGTGGAGGGGGATGCACGCGTTCTCTACTATCATCTGAACGACACGGCACAGCCGAAGAAGGTTGCTGTCATCCTCGAGACGGATGCCAACCTCGCTGTTGTCTCCGTTACGCGCGGCGGCACGAGTGCGCCGAGTACGGACTACCTGCGCGTCGGCAAGGCAACGCAGATCGCCTATTTTGACCCCGCGCAGCACGAGGAGCGCATCTACGTGGCGAAGGAGCGACCGCGCCTGCTCTCCCCCGCGATGAATACGACCGTGCTCGCGCCCGGTGAGCTGGTCTACGGCGTCTATGACTTTCACGCCAATGCCCCCGTTCGCGTTTCTGTCGTCATGTATGGGGCAGATGTCGACCCGTTTTCCTTCCTGCGCACGGCACGTGTCCTGCCGCGCGATGAGGTCGCTCTGCGCGGTACGTTCCAGGGCATGGATCGTGTCATCACGCTGCCGCGCGCCTACGACCCTATGCGGGACGGCGCTGCGTATTTCCCCATCGGCGATAACGTTCACGATATCTACCGCAGGGGAGTGGATGCAACGGACGGAACCCCCGTCGTCAACTACGGCAACTACGGCATCCTTTACCATATCGCACTGCCCATTACAGGACGCGGGCAGGTGCGTTGCTTCCTCAGTCCGCTTGGCGGTGTCTATGCGGGTGCGGTGACTGCTGTCAGTGACGGGCACAGCCGCCTCATCGAGACACCTGCAGAACGGGCGTATTTCGGTGACCAGACACTGCCAGAACCGCCGCAGGTTGCACAGGCCCGTACGGAGGGACTGCTCGTCCTCACGCAGTATACGGAGCTGGCCGATCTCGGGACATACAATGCCGTCCATCCCGTTACCTTTACCTACTCCCCGCCGGGAGCATCGAATTTGCCCGTAAATATTATTCTTCTGCCAGTACAATGAAAATTTTTCTGGTGAGGAAGGGATTTTCTCAACTTTGTGGAATAACTCAAAAGAGACCGTACACGAGGACCTATTCTCGGGGTGGATCAGGGAGGAAGAAAAAAATGGCAGAAGAAACGAAAGAAACGAAGATTGACCATGAGCGTCTGATGACGTCGATCGAGCAGATTGCGACATCGACGCAGACTGTCTTTCAGGCGATCGAGCAGGTTGCTCAGAGTGCGACGGAGCTTGCAAAGGCAGGGCAGGGAATCCGTCCAGCAGGCGAAATTCCTCCAAGAGCGCAATGCCGACACGATCAAGGTCATCGACTTCATCACGAACATCGCGGGACAGACGAATCTGCTCGGACTAAATGCTGCTATCGAGGCGGCACGTGCGGGCGAGCAGGGACGTGGCTTTGCCGTTGTCGCCGAGGAGGTGCGCAAGCTCGCCGAGCAGTCGCGTGAGGCGACGGAGCGCATCCAGGTAACGCTGACGGAGATGAATCGTGCGGTCGAGGACATCTCGCATTCCATCGAGACGACGGGCTCCATCAGTGAGCAGCAGGCAGCATCCACGCAGGAGATCACGGCGAACCTGTCACAGGTGACGCGTGCCACCGAGCAGCTCAGGGGACTACGTCAAGAGCCTCGCATAAGCAGTGCATACAAAAGGACGACAGACGAAGCGGTGACTTCATCTGCCGTCCTTTTTGAGTATCGCGTTACTTCTTCTTTTCCTTGCCTTTGGCGCGGTCCTTTGCCGCTTTCTCCTTCGCCTTTGCTTTATCTGTTGTCTTCTTCTCCTGCTGATACTTCGCGTAGTCTACGCCCATGCTCGCGAGCTTGTGTTTGATCGCCATGACGGGGTGGCGCAGGAACATCCCGCGCTGCGTGGACTTCATGATCGTGAGGAAATCCTGTGTAGCCTTCGCACCGAAGCATGGGCGGTCACAGCGGTCACAGATCGGCTTCGTGATCCCGTAGGGACAGCGGTCCATTTTCGTAAAGACTGTCGCGAGAAGCGCCGTGCAGGCGGGGCACAGCTTGCCGCTCCTCGGCTTGTGATGCTTTGCACAGTAAACGCCAAAGGTTTTGCGAATGTTCTCCTTTTCCTTCGGAATGTTGTTCTTCAGCTCGGGCGGCTTGCGTTTCGGGAGGAAACGTGAAAAAATACTCATCGAGTTCACCTATGCTTTCGTTTCGTGTTCTTGTATTTTTCTCTCCGTTTTGACATTTTACCGATTTTTGGCAGAAAAAGCAAGAGGAGTAAGCCAGCGTGACTTTTCCGTGAAAATGGGGTACAATAGGGCGCAAAGGGATAGGAGGACATGATGCGCAACATGGAACGACGCACAACGGGCAGCAGTACTCCCGTGAATGATGACCCTGTGGAAGGGCTTGAGGAAGGTCAGCTGCGTAAACTGTTGACCAATACGATCGATACCATCGAGGACAACAAGACGCAGATCTTTGACATCTATGAGAAACACGCGTACGGAGGTGGAAGAGGCACGCCGCCGCCTCCTGGAGCTGAAGCAGAGTGTTGCTGAAACCATTGAACGCGTGGATGGACTCACTGCAGAGGAGCAGCAGGCTAAGCGGCGTCTCGCTGAGGTGAGTGAAAAAGTTTGCCGAGTACACGGAGGATGAGATCCGCAAGACCTATGAGGCCGTTTCCATCATCCAGATCAATCTTGCGATTGAGCGCGAGAAGGAGCAGTCCATGCGGGTCGAACGCGATAAACTCGAGATCCGCCTGCGCTATCTCGGCAATGTGGTTGCACGTGCTGAACAGATGGCACTCTCGATCGGATCTGTGCTCAGCTACCTAAGTACACAGGTGAGCGGTGTGATCTGGAAAAATCGAGGCAGTGCAGAAGGACAAATTCGTCGGTGCGCGCATCATCAAGGCGACGGAGGAGGAACGCTACCGTATCTCGCGCGAAATCCATGATGGTCCCGCGCAGGATCTTGCGAATGGACTGCTTACAACGACGATTGTCGAGCGACTGATGGATCAGAATGATACGGCGGAAGCAAAGAAAACACTCGAGGAGCTGCGCGGGGAAATCCGCAAATGTCTGACGAGCGTGCGCCAGATCATCTTCGATATGCGGCCGATGGCACTTGATGATCTTGGGCTCCCGCAGGCCGTGGAGCAACTGATTACCCTCTTTGGCGAGCGCGGCAAACTGCATGGGACATTCAGCCTGGAGGGTGACTACTATGCCCTGCCGAAGCACGTGGAGATTGCCGTGTTCCGCATCGTACAGGAGGCACTCAACAACGTCGTCCAGCATGCGCGGACGGATAAGGTGCGCGTACGTATGCACTATACATCTCAGGCACTCACGGTCTTGATTGCGGATGAGGGGATTGGCTTTATGCCGGATCGCGTGGATGAACCGGAGGATGATGAGAGTGATGGTGCTCTTGATATGGAGTCACAGCGCAGACGACGCGGCCGCCATTTTGGCATGATCGGCATGGAGGAGCGGGCGAAGCTCATCGGCGCTGAGATACAGGTTCTCTCTGAGCCAGGCAAGGGGACGAAGGTGCACCTGCGGGTTTATAATCGTCTGACGGAGGACTTGTGAGCGCACCTATCGCCGAAGCGTTGCTCCGCTATGCAGGACTTGGCATTGGGCCTTATCACACACCAGGGCACAAGGGCGGGCGAGGGGCGCATCCGCTGCTGCGTCGGCTGCTGACGGACGAGGGACTGCGCGCGGATGTCTCGCTCTCGGCGGAGCTCGATGACTTCCATGCACCGACGGGCTGCATCCGCGCGGGAGAGGAGCTGGCGGCGCGCGCATACGGTGCGGATGCAGCATACTTTATGGTGAACGGGACGACGGGTGCTGTCCACACGATGCTGATGGCGGCGGCCGCGCCCGGAGATACCGTTCTCGTGCCGCGCAATGCACACCGCTCCGTTGTCGGGGCGATGATCCTTACGGGGGTGCGGCCGGTCTGGCTTGCTCCGGAGATCGATACACGGCTCGGGATTGCGATGGGCGTATCGTACGAAACGGTGGAACACGCGGTGCGGGAGCATCCCGAGGCACGCGCCGCACTCCTCATCCATCCGACCTACTACGGAGTGACCTCGGAGCTGTCGACGATTGCCGCACACCTTCACGCGCACGAAATACTCCTCCTCACGGATGGAGCACATAGTGCGCATTTTTCCTTCTCGGAGAAACTGCCGCCGTCTGCCATGGCGGCGGGCGCAGATCTCTCGGCGGAGAGCACGCACAAGATGCTCGGCTCGCTGACGCAGACCTCGATGCTCCTCGCACGCGGCGGACGCGTGCCGCCCGCGCGGATTCGCGCAGCATCGGGCGTACTCCAGACGACCAGTCCGAATGAGATCTTTCTTGCGGCTCTCGATCTGGCGCGGGAGCAGATGGAGCAGGATGGTGCAGAGCGCCTCGAGGGCGCTCATTCGCCGAGCTGATGATCTGCGGCAGCGCATCAATGACATTCCGGGACTATGGGCGTTTGGTGCGGAGTACATGGGGGCGCCTGGCATGGCGGAGCTCGATCGCACGAAGCTCACCGTGCAGGTGATGGGGCTCGGTATGACGGGCTTTGCGGCAGAGGAGGAGCTGCGTCGGCAGGGGATCGCCTGTGAGCTGGCGGATGCACGCAACGTGCTCTTTCTCCTCTCCTACGCGGACGGCGCACAGGAGACGGAGCGGCTCTATGCGGCACTGCGCACGATGGCGGAGACCTGTGCGCCGCTCTGTACCTCGCGCGGAGCGGGGGAGGCGGCACTCTGCACGCTGCCCCCGCTGCCGGAGACGGCACTTACCCCGCGTGAGGCGTATTTTGCGCGCACGGAGCATGTATCTGTGACGCATGCCGTGGGGCGCACAGCGGCAGAGACGATTGTGTTCTACCCGCCGGGCATCCCCGTCCTCGCACCCGGCGACGTGATCGATGCGGCGACCCTCCGCTGTCTGCAGACGATGCGCGCGATCGGTGCACGTGTCGTGGGGGCGGCGGACGCGTCTCTCGATACGGTGACGGTGATTGCGAAAGGATAAGTATGGCACGCGGAAAACTCTTTATCATCGAAGCGGGCGACGGCTCGGGCAAGGAAACGCAGACGCGCCTTCTCACGCAGCGGCTCATACGCGAGGGGCATCGCGTACGCGCCGTTACCTTTCCCGACTACGCGGCGGATGCGTCGATGCCCGTGCGGATGTATCTGCGCGGCGACTTCGGCACGCAGGCGGACGAGGTGAATCCGTACGCCGCCTCGACCTTCTTTGCCGTTGACCGCTACGCCTCCTATCGGATGAAGTGGGGAGAGGACTATGCAGCGGGGACGATCATCCTCGCCGACCGCTATACCACATCGAACATGGTGCATCAGGCCGTGAAGATCGGGGATGCGGCGGAGCGCGATGCCTTTCTCGACTGGCTCTATGACTTCGAGTTCAACAAACTCGGACTGCCCGTCCCCGACGCCGTATTCTTCCTCGACATGGAGCCGTGTGCAGCAGAGCGGCTGATCGCCGCACGTGCACAGGCGAAGGGGAGGGACGCCCGATATCCACGAGCGCGATGCAGACTACCTGCGCCGCACGCACGATGCCTACGTCCTCCTCGCCGCACGCTGCGGCTGGGTGCGCATCCCATCGAGCGCGGACGGCACACCGCTCCCCATCGAGGAGATTCATGAACGGCTGTATGCGGAAGTGGGGAAGTTTTTTACGAAATGATGCTTGTATTTTGGAGCTGCGGGATGAGCAGCGTATAGGTGTTTAGGAAAGTCAGTACCCTATAAACGAAAAAGCCTCCCCCGTTTACGGGGAAGGGGGACCGCGTGAGCGGTGGAAGGGGCGAATACAGTGACGTGTCAGGATGAGGAGTGTAAGAGCCGATTGTGATCAAAGAAGTCATCATCGTCGAGGGCAAGATGGACGTTGCGGCGGTGCGGCGCGCGGTCGACGCGGACTGCATCATCACTGACGGATTTCGCCTGCGCAGTGCGGCGATCAAAAATATCCGTGCCGCCTATGAAAAGCGCGGCATCATCATCCTCACCGATCCCGATACAGTCGGTGAGCGCATCCGTGCGCGCCTGACCGAGATGTTCCCGCGTGCCCGCCATGCCTTTATCCCCGTGGAGGACGCGACGAATGCAGGGGACGGCGACATCGGCGTAGAGCAGGCTTCCCCCGCGGCTGTCCGCGCAGCACTCGACAAGGTACGCACGCCGATGGAAGAACCAGAGGAGACGTTTTCCATGAGTGATATGATGCACGCGGGACTGACGGGAACGGGGGATGCCGCCGCACGGCGCGCACAGCTCGGACGCCGTCTTGGACTCGGCTTTGCGAATGCAAAGACATTTCTGCGGCGCCTCAACACGTATGACATTGCACGCGCGGAGTTTACTGCCGCATTGGAGGACATGGAATGAACGCAAGTATCCCCGTGATCGCCGACCCCAAGGTCACGCGCCACATCCTGAGTGCCTTTCACCTGCGCGCGAGCAAGCGGCTCGGGCAGAACTTCCTCGTGGATGCGGGCGTGGTGCGTGCCATCGTGGATGCGGCTGACCTCAGCCCGGCAGATACTGTCCTCGAGATTGGTCCCGGCATCGGCACGCTGACGCAGGGGCTCGCCGAGAGCGGAGCGCGCATCGTCGCCGTCGAGCTGGACAAAAAACTCCCTGCCGTCCTCGCCGAGACACTGAAGGGCTATGACAACGTGACCGTCGTGCCGGGCGACATCCTGAAACTGGATATCCTCCGCATCCTGAACCTCGGTGCGGGAGAGCGGTTCAAAGTCGTTGCGAATCTTCCCTACTATATCACCACCCCGATCCTCATGGCACTCCTCGAACAGCGTCTGCCCATCGAGCGCATGGTGACCATGGTGCAGAAGGAAGTCGCCGTCCGCATGACCGCGCGCCCCGGCTCGAAGGACTACGGCGCACTCTCCGTTGCCGTGCAGTATCATACGGATGCGCGCATCGTGATGGACGTGCCGCCGCGCGCCTTCATGCCCGCGCCTGAGGTCACGAGTGCCGTGATCGCCTGCCGTGTGCGCGAGACGCCGGCCGTTCATCCTACCGATGAAAAGCTGTTCTTCCGCCTGGTTCGCGCTGCCTTCGGCCAGCGGCGCAAGACCCTCCTCAATGCCCTCACGGGGGCGGGGCTGACGAAGGAACTGTGCCGTGCAGGACTTGCGGCGGCAGGGATTGCCGAATCGCTGCGCGGCGAGCAGCTCTCCCTCGCGGACTTTGCGCGGCTCTCTGATGCGGTGGGCGGAATCCTGTCGGAGGAGGAATGAACATGTTCTTTGACAGCCATATTCATACATCGTTTTCTGCCGACTCCGAGATGCGGGCAGAGGAGGCACTCACCCGTGCAGAGGAGCAGGGGATCGGGCTTGTCTTCACCGAGCACCTCGACTATGACTACCCGTCGGCGGGAAAGGAGCAGTTCATCTTTGATCCCGAGGCGTATTGGACGGCATACGAGCCCCTGCGCACAGCGGGGAATCTATCGCTCGGTGTCGAGATGGGCATGATGGCGAGCGCACGTAAAAAAAACGCCGCGTTCGTGCAGCGTGTTCCCTTTGACTTCGTCCTCGGCTCGATTCACTTTTTGGAGTGCAAGGATCTCTACTATCCTGAGACCTTTGCGGGGCGCGAAAAGGCGGAGATGTACCATGAGTACTTTACCGTCATGCGCGACGAGATCTACGCGCATCCCTTCATCGACGCCCTCGCGCACATCGACTACATCGCGCGGAATGCCACGTTCGCACATCCTGAGATCAGCTATGGCGACTTCGCCGACGACATCGACGCCGTCCTGCGTGCGCTCATCGAGACGGACACCGTTATCGAGATCAACACGCGCCGTCTCTCCGTGCCGCGCGGCATCAAGGAACTCGCGCCCGTCTGCCGCCGCTACCGCGAGCTCGGCGGACGCTGTGTCACCATCGGCTCGGATGCCCACGTCCCCGAGGGCGTCGGACGAAACTACGACCGCGCACGTGAGCTCGCCCATGCCTTTGACCTCACTGTCGTCACCTTCCGCGCGCGGAAAATGCAGATATGTGAAGCGTGAAGTATTTTATTGGCCTTCATTTCCTTCCCTGCTATAATACAGAACGATGGACGGAGGGGATTCGTTGTGTTAAGTAATTTTTTTGTCGCACTTGGCGGCGTCGTCCCACTGTTTTGCCTGATGGCCGTCGGCCTTTTCGTCAAGCACTCGCGCCTCCTTACCGAGGAAGAGCTGAAGGCACGTGAACAGCATGGTCTTCCGCGTGTTCTTCTTCTTCATGATGTTCTACAACATCTACATCTCTGACCCGCAGACGGCGTTTCAGCCGATGCTCATGATCTTTGGTGCGGGCGGCGTCCTCCTGACGGCACTTGTCTTCGGCGCGATTGTCTGCATGATCGAAAAGGACAACGCGCGGCGCGGTCCGATGATCCAGGCGGCCTTTCGCGGCAACTACGTCCTCATGGGCATCCCGCTTGTCAGCAACATCTTCGGCGATGAGGCGATTGCGATACCGACCATGATGATCGCCGTCATCGTTCCCCTCTACAATGTACTCGGCGTGTTTGTTCTGGAGACATTTCGCGGCGGGCATTTCGACCTGCTGCACATCCTGCGCGGCGTTGTCATGAACCCGATGATCCTCGGCGCGATTGTCGGGGCATTGTGTCGTATCGTAGAACTGCCGATTCCCGCGCCTGTGCTGAAACCCTGTCGCGCAGATCGCGGCGGCGACCACCCCCGTTGCGCTGATCATCCTCGGGGCGTCATTTCACGGCGGCAGCTATCACACACATCTGCCCCAGCTCATCTTCTCGGTCGCTTCGCGTCTTGTCCTCGTACCTGCCGTCGTACTCGCCTGTGCCGTTGCACTTGGCTTTCGCGGCGTCGAGCTCGTTACGCTCATTGCGATCTTTGCCACGCCCCTGTGCTGTAGCGGGCTTTGCCATGGCACAGCAGATGCAGGCGGATGCCGAGCTCGCGGGCAACAGTGTCGTCTACAGCAGCGCACTTGCCTGCTTTACCATCTTTGGCTGGGTGTTTTTGTTTAAGATGTTGGAGCTTTTCTGAAGAATCGTTGATATAGTGCAGTCGCAGACTGCACGCATTGCATCGGACAGAGGGGGTATTATCGTGAATTATCGTGACATTTTGCTTCCTGCGGACAGTTTGTTTCTTATTACTGGCGGTGCGGGTTTTATTGGTTCGAATCTGTGTGAAGCGATTTTGTCATTGGGGCATAGGGTTCGTGTGCTGGATAACCTGTCGACGGGTTATGCGAGAAATATAGAAAGCGTTTGCAGCAACTCGAAGTTTGAGTTCATTGAAGGGGATATTAAGGATCTTTCAACATGTCATCGTGCATGTCAAAACGCTGACTATGTACTGCATCTGGCGGCGGAAGTCAGTGTTCCCGAAAGCATCGATAAGCCGGTCGACTACACCATGACGAATATTATCGGTACGGTCAATATGATGGAAGCAGCAGCGAAGCATGGAGTAAAGAAGTTCACCTATGCGTCGAGTGCTGCGGTCTACGGTGATGATGAGACCATGCCAAAGCGTGAGGAGATCGTCGGACAGCGTCTTTCAACCTATGCTGTGACGAAGTTCGCAGCGGAGGAATATGCACACCAGTATACCATGCACTACGGGCTTGACTGCTACGGGATGCGGTATTTTAATGTCTATGGGCGGCGGCAGGATCCGAACGGTGCGTATGCAGCGGTTGTTCCGAAGTTTATCGAGTGCTTCCTGCGCGATGAGTCGCCGACGATCAACGGCGATGGTGAACAGTCGCGCGACTTCGTCTATGTGGAGGATGTTGTGCAGGCAAACCTCCTCGCATGTGCTGCACCGCACGAGGCAGCGGGAGAGGCATACAATGTTGCTGCAGTAAACGCCTAAGTCTCAACGAAATGTATGCTGTACTCAACAAACTGTTTGGCAAGGACTTGAAGCCTGTATTCGGACAGGAGCGCAAGGGTGATATCCGACACAGCGGTGCTGATATCTCGAAGATACGAAAGTGTCTCGGCTATGAACCCGAATATGACTTTGCACGGGGGATCACCGAAGCGATTGAGTGGTATAAAGAACACTTGAACGTGTAAGGGACGTACGAGTAAATTCAGCGCACGCTTTCTGCGGACTTTTCTGTTCGTACTTTGGCGGAGAACTTTCACGGAGCAGCATTCTATGCCCGGTTTTACCTCGTTCGGACGAAAAAACTACGCCAATCTAAGGGGCGGTTTATCGGTGATTCCCTAATTCATAGATAACACGTCATCATTGAGAATCACACATAGAATCGGCGGCGTTATGCACATTGGCGGTTGTCGCAGTAATTTCTTCCTATGGAGGATGACGGCATGAAAAAAGCACTAATCACCGGAATTGCCGGGCAGGACGGTTCTTATCTGACAGAGCTTCTGCTCGGAAAAAGATTATGAGGTGCACGGCCTTATCCGTCGGCATAGTACACCATGCACGGAGCGGATTGATCATCTCCTTTCTGACATGCAATATGCCGGGCGCCTCTTTCTCCACTATGGGGATCTGACGGATTCGAGCAATGTACATGCACTGATTCGTGATATTCAGCCCGATGAGGTTTATAACCTTGCTGCACAGTCTCACGTGGCAGTTTCGTTCGAGGTGCCGGAGTATACGGCAGAGGCAACAGGAGTCGGAACAATACGCCTTCTTGAAGCGGTGCGTCAGAGCGGGAGCCCCATCCGCTTTTATCAGGCATCAACGTCAGAGCTTTTTGGCGGACTTCCAAATACCGCCCCCCAGAGCGAGACGACGCCATTTTACCCAAAGTCGCCTTATGGTGCGGCAAAACTCTATAGTTATTGGGCTGCGAAGAATTATCGCGAGTCTTATGGGATGTTCGTTGTGAACGGCATCCTTTTTAACCATGAGTCGCCGCGCCGGGGAGAAACATTTGTGACGCGCAAGATTACGATAGCAGCTGCCAAAATTCACGCAGGAAAGCAGGAGAAACTCTCCCTTGGCAATCTCGATGCAAAGCGGGATTGGGGATTTGCGGGCGACTACGTTGAAGGTATGTGGCGGATGCTTCAGCAGGACACGCCCGATGACTATGTGCTTGCGACGAACGAGACGCATACCGTGCGTGAGTTTGCAGAGACGGCATTTCGCGAGGTGGGGATTACACTTGAGTGGTGCGGAACCGGTGTCGAGGAGAAAGGATATGACGCAAAAACGGGGCGTCTTCTTGTCGATGTTGACCCGCATTATTTCCGTCCCGCCGAGGTAGAACTTCTTTTGGGCGATGCGTCAAAGGCGGAGCGGGAACTTGGCTGGAAACGCAAGGTGGAGTTTCCGGCACTGGTTCGCATGATGGTGCAGGCAGATCGGGAAAAGTACGGGAACTGAGGATCCCGCAAAAGGGGAATGTATATGCACATCGTCCTGCTTTCAGGCGGCTCAGGGAAGCGTCTCTGGCCGCTCTCGAATGACATTCGGTCCAAGCAGTTCATTCCGTTCTTTCGGCAGAGTGACGGTTCACGCTGCTCAATGCTGCAGAGGGTTTGCGGACAGGTTCGCCGTATGATGCCGCATGCTGACATTACAATTACAACGTCGAAGACGCAGATTTCTGTGCTGCGGAATCAGTTGGGGGATACAGTCGATATCTGCGTTGAGCCATGCCGTCGCGATACGTTCCCGGCAGCCGCACTGGTTAGCGCCTATCTGCATGATGTCAAGGGGGTTAAGGAGGACGAATCCGTTGCCGTCTGTCCTGTTGACCCCTATGTGGAAGATTGCTATTTCGCCGTCGTGGGTCAGCTGATGCAGCTTGCAGAGATGGGGACGGCGGAGCTGATGCTTATGGGCATTGAGCCAACCTATGCGAGCGAGAAATATGGCTATATATTACCACAGAACAAGGCAAGAGTGAGTCGTGTCCTCTCCTTTCGTGAAAAACCGAATGAGTCTGCAGCGCAGCGGTATATCGACGAAGGGGCACTCTGGAACAGCGGGGTCTTTGCCTGCCGTCTAGGCTATATACTGAGAAAGGCACGCCGACGGCTCGGCTGCTCAGACTATGAAGGTCTTCTCTCTGCGTATGAGAGCCTTGAGAAAATCAGCTTTGACTATGCTGTTGCCGAGCATGAGACAAATATTGGCGTGCTCCGCTATGGCGGCACGTGGAAAGATCTCGGTACGTGGAACACACTGACGGAGATCATGGGAGAAACGGCGCTCGGGTATGCCGTACTGGATGATATGTGTCGCAATACGCATGTGGTCAATGAGATGGATGTTCCTGTGCTCGTCATGGGGGCACAGAATCTTGTCGTAGCGGCGAGCCCCGCGGGAATCCTCGTCGCGGACAAGGCGGCGTCGAGCTATATGAAGCCCTATGTCGAGCGTATCAGTCAGCCGGTCATGTTCGCAGAGAAGTCATGGGGGAGCTTCCGCATCATCGATGTCGAAGAGGAGAGCCTGACCATCAAGGTCACATTGAATGCGGGGCACGCAATGAACTATCACAGCCACGCACATCGACGCGAGATTTGGACGGTGGTCAGCGGCTGCGGTAGCGTGCGACTCGATGGCGCAGAGCGTCCTGCTGCTGCGGGGGATGTGATCGACATTCCCGCAGGGATGAAACATAAAATCAGCGCACGGGAGCGGATGGTGGTGATCGAGGTGCAGGTGGGATCATCCATCTCGAAAGAGGACAAAGTAAAGTGGGAAGAAGAGAACTGAGGCTAGTGCGATGATGGAAAAGAACGCAAAAATCTATGTGGCAGGACATCGCGGGATGGTCGGCTCAGCGATTTGCCGCGAGCTGAAACGTCAGGGCTATACGTGTGTTGTGACACGCACCCACGCGCAGCTTGATCTATGTCGACAGGATGCCGTTGAGGCGTTTTTTGCCGAGGAAAAGCCGGCGTATGTGTTTCTGGCGGCGGCAAAGGTGGGCGGTATACAGGCGAATTCTGAGTCTCCTGCGGATTTCATGTATCAGAATATGATGCTTGAGATGAATGTGATCCACGCGGCGTGGAAGAATGGATGTCGGAAACTCGAGTTCCTCGGCTCCTCCTGCATCTACCCGCGTCTCGCACAGCAGCCGATGAAGGAGGACTGCCTGCTGACGTCGGCACTCGAGGAGACGAATGAGGCGTATGCTCTTGCGAAGATTGCGGGACTGAAATACTGTTCCTATCTGAATCGACAGTACGGCGCGGACTATATCTCCGTGATGCCGACGAATCTCTATGGTCCCAATGACAACTACCATCCGGAGCACAGCCATGTTCTCCCCGCTCTGATTCGGCGCTTTCACGAGGCAAAGGAATGGGGAGCACCGTCTGTGACCTGTTGGGGTGACGGATCACCGCTGCGTGAGTTCCTCTATGTTGATGACCTTGCCAATCTCTGCGTATTCCTTATGAATCACTACAGCGGCGATGAGACGGTCAATGCGGGAACGGGGAAGGAACTCTCGATCCGCTCTCTCGCGGAGATGGTTGCCCGAGTGGTCGGCTATCGCGGCGAGATCCGCTGGGATACGACGAAACCGAACGGTACGCCGCGCAAGCTGCTTGATGTCTCCAAGGCGGAGGCTCTGGGGTGGCGGTATACAACGGAGCTCGAGGATGGCATTCGACTCGCATACGAGGACTTTTTGAACCATCCGATGCGGGCCGAACGGTAGAGGAGGAAAGTATCTCGCTGGGGCAGAGGGAAGGGAAAAGATCATGGCGGTATTTATTTTCCAGCCAGTGGACAAAGAATACGTACCCCATTGAATGCTTCTTATGACTTCGCGGAAGACCATAGACCATCCTCCGTGATAATCGCCGTAATGAGTTCGTGATCAGTCACATCGAAGGCGGGGTTATAGACCTTTATTCCATTTGGAGCCATACGCTCCTTGTACCACATGTCGGTGACTTCCTCGGGGGGACGCTGTTCGATCTGGATGTCGCTTCCGGTGGGGGTGGCGAGGTCGATGGTGGAACTGGGGGCGCAGACGTAGAAGGGGATGCCGTAGTGTTTGGCGAGGATGGCGACGCCGGAGGTGCCGATCTTGTTCGCGACGTCGCCGTTGGCGGCGACGCGGTCACAGCCGACAAAGACGGCGTCGATCCAGCCGTTTTTCATGACGGTGGCTGCCATGTTGTCGCAGATGAGGGTGACGTCCATGCCGGCGGCGCTGAGTTCATACGCGGTGAGACGCGCACCCTGGAGCAGGGGGCGTGTCTCGTCGGCAAAGATGCGGAAGTTGTAGCCTTTTTCATGGCCAAGGTACATGACTGCGGTGGCAGTGCCGTATTTGGCGGTGGCGAGCTGGCCTGCGTTGCAGTGGGTGAGGAGTCCGTCACCGGGCTTTACGAGGGTGAGCGCGTGCTCGCCTATTTTTTTGCAGATGTCGATGTCCTCCTGCTTGATGCGGAGAGCTTCATCGCGAAGGAGGCTGCGTATTTCAGGAATGGATTTCCCTTCGCTGTTTCTCACGATACGCTCCATGCGGCTCAGCGCCCATGAGAGGTTGACGGCAGTGGGGCGGGAGGAGTTCAGGTAGTCGGCAGCTTCGTGAAAACGGCGTGTAAATTCACCGTAGTCATCGGTGTCAATTTCGAGCGCGGCGAGGTAGATGCCGATCGCAGCGGCATCGCCGATAGCAGGTGCACCGCGCACCTGCAGCTCGCGGATGGCTGTCCAGATTTCGCCCTGTGTTTTGAGATGGAGATATTCGGCGCAGTTCGGGAGCTTCGTTTGGTCGATGATGACGAGGGTGCACTCGCTGTCGTCGAGGGCAACGGTTTCCATGGCGAGGATGTTTGTGTTCATTGTGTGCCTCTTTTCGTATAACGGATGTGACCTCGTCGCCGCAAGTGGTCGCCCTGCTGACCTGTCCAAGAAGCAAGCCCAAAGGGCACAGCTGATTGGGTGACTGCATTACATGGTCGGATATTTCCACTTGGCGAGTTCGTCTGCCGGGATGGTCTCCGGCTCGTGCCCGAGGACCGTGAGGGTGCGGTAGTAGATGTCGGCGAGTTCTTCGACGTAGCTTGCGCGCAGGAGCGCTTCCTTGAGGTCGGCAGCGACGGCGACGACGCCGTGCGCCTGCATGAGGGCGACATTGGCAATGGAGAGCGGCTGGAGAACATTTTCTGCAGCCGCTCGTGTACCGGGTCGGCCATAGGGAGCGACGGGGACATAGCCTTCGCGGCAGCCGAGGAGGGAGAGCTCATAGACGATGGCGGGGATGGGCTTATTCATGACGGCAAAGGCGGTCGCTGCGCGCGAGTGTGTATGCGCAACGGCGTGTACGTCGCTGCGGTTCCGATAGATGGCGCAGTGCATCATCAGCTCGCTCGTTGGCCGCTGTCCGCTGCAGGCCTCGACGGTGTGTCCCGTGCCGTCGATGACAACGATATCGTCCGTCTGCATCTCCATGCGGTCCATGCCCGTCGGCGTGATGCAGATATAGCCGCTCTCTATGTCGCGGATGCTGAAATTGCCCGCACGATGACGGCACAACCCGTCGCGTTCCGCCTGCTGTGCATAGTGGAGTACCGTTTCTTTGATTGCTTCCAACATAATGCCATTCCTCCTGTTTATATGTCTATTTTAGCGAAGATTCACGGGAGGGTGCAAGTGTTTTTCGCCGAACGAATATGAAAATGAGTGCCGATAGAAGGATAAACAGTTTGACTTTTATTGGGAATGGTTTATAATATAAAGCGTAATGAGAGCGCGGCAGGAATGCCCTGCAGCGCATGATGTTTAGGGAACGCACAGGGGGTATTTCAATGGCAGTAAAAGTTGCTATCAATGGATTCGGTCGTATCGGTCGTCTTGCCTTCCGTCAGATGTTCGATGCGCCCGGCTATGAAGTCGTCGCAATCAACGATCTGACGAGCCCGAAGATGCTCGCCCATCTCCTGAAGTATGACTCCACGCAGGGTCGCTATAAGTATGCAGATTCCGTTGAGGCCGGTGAGGACTCCATCACGGTCAACGGCAAGAAGATCAACATCTACGCACAGGCGGATGCAACGCAGATCCCCTGGGGCAAGCATGATGTCGATGTCGTGCTCGAGTGCACGGGCTTCTACACGGCAAAGGCAAAGGCTGAGGCACATATCAAGGCCGGCGCAAAGAAGGTCGTCATCTCCGCTCCTGCGGGCAACGATCTCCCGACGATCGTATTCAACGTCAACCACAAGACGCTGACGAAGGCGGACAAGGTCATCTCGGCGGCATCCTGCACGACGAACTGCCTTGCACCGATGGCAAAGGCTCTGAATGATCTCGCTCCGATCAAGAGCGGCATCATGACGACAATCCATGCCTACACGGGTGACCAGATGCCGCTTGATGGTCCGCAGCGCAAGGGTGACCTGCGCCGCAGCCGTGCAGCAGCAGTCAACATCGTCCCGAACTCGACGGGCGCAGCAAAGGCGATCGGCCTTGTTATCCCCGAGCTCAACGGCAAGCTCATCGGCTCGGCACAGCGCGTTCCGACCCCGACGGGCTCGACGACGCTCCTCTACGCAGTGGTCGAGGGCAAGGTCACGGTCGATCAGGTCAACGCACAGATGAAGAAAGAGGCGACGGAGTCGTTCGGCTACAACACGGACGAGATCGTCTCCAGCGATATCATCGGCACGACCTATGGCTCGATCTTCGATGCAACGCAGACGATGGTCAGCGACACGGGCGACGGCAACACGCTCGTCCAGGTCGTCTCCTGGTACGACAACGAGAACAGCTACACGAGCCAGATGGTTCGCACGATCAAGTACTTTGCTGAACTCGGCTGATAAGTAAACATTGTTTTCTTGGGAGGGTCGGATATGCTCCATGCCCTCCTACAGCATACGATCTTTCGAGGTCCGGCCGATGTTTGGGCCGGACCTCGTTTCTTTATGGAGGGGACAGCATGAACAAAAAGACAATTAAGGATATCGACGTCAAGGGCAAGAAGGTATTCGTCCGCGTGGACTACAACGTTCCATTTGATGCCGAGATGAACATCACGAACGATACGCGCATGGTGCGCACGCTGCCGACGCTGAACTATCTGCTCGACGGCGGCGCGGCGCTCATCATCGCCTGCCACATCGGCCGCCCGACCGAGGCACGCGAGGAGAAGTTCAGCACGAAGCATCTCGTCAAGCATCTCGCAGAGCTCCTCGGCCGTGAGGTCAAGTGGGCATCTGACTGCGTCGGCCCCGAGGCGGAGAAGCTCGCGGCAGGCCTGAAGCCGGGCGAAGTCCTTCTGCTCGAGAACCTGCGCTATCACAAGGAAGAGAAGAAGAACGATCCCTGCCTTCGCAAAGCAGCTCGCGTCGCTCGCCGATGTCGCTGTGGACGATGCGTTCGGCGTTTCGCATCGTGCGCATGCCTCGAATGCGGGCGTGCCGAAGTACATCGAGACGGTTGCGGGATTCCTGATGGAGAAGGAGATCAACTACATCGGCAAGACGCTCGAGAACCCGCAGCGTCCGTTCGTTGCGATCATCGGCGGGGCGAAAGGTCTCCGACAAGATCGGCGTCATCAGCAACATGATCGAGAAGGTTGACACGATCATCATCGGCGGCGGCATGGCGCATACCTTTGATGCTGCGAAGGGACTGCCGATCGGCGACTCCCTCTGTGAGCCGGACAAGATGGATCTCGCCCGCGACCTGCTCAAGAAGGCTGAGGCGAAGGGGGTCAAGGTCGTCCTCCCGCTCGACGTCGCCGTTGCGAATATGTTCCCGCTCGCCGACGAGGCAAAGTGGAAGGCCGAGGGCAAGGTCAAGATCGTCGATGTCGACAAGGTCGAAAATGGCTGGCAGGCACTCGACAGTGGCCCGAAGACCTCCGAGGAGTATGTCAATGCGCTGAAGGGCGCCAAGACGATCATCTGGAACGGACCGATGGGCGTCTTTGAGTGTGACGAGTTCGCAAAGGGGACGCTGGCCGTGGCAAAGGCGGTTGCGGATGCGACCGAGGCCGGTGCGACGAGCATTGTCGGCGGCGGCGACTCCATCGCGGCGCTCAAGAAGACGGGGCTGACGGACAAGATCTCTCACGTCTCGACGGGCGGCGGCGCGACGCTCGAGTTCCTTGAGGGCAAGGAGATGCCGGGCATTGCAGCCATCGCAGACAAGTAAGAACATTTACGTTTGATACAGAAGGAGAAAAACTATGGCACGGACCCCGATTATTGCCGGCAACTGGAAGATGAACAATACGATCGCCGCAGGCGTTTCGCTCGTCAAGGAGCTGATCCCGCTCGTCAAGGATGCAAAGGTCACGGTCGTCGCCTGCCCGACGGCAACGGCACTCGCCGCTGTCGCCGATGCGGTCAAGGGCACGAACATCCACATCGGTGCGCAGAATGTGCACTGGGAGAAGAGCGGTGCCTATACGGGCGAGCTCTCGACGGATATGCTGAAAGAGATCGGCGTGGACTACGTCATCCTCGGCCACAGCGAGCGCCGCGACTACTTCGGCGAGACGGATGAGGGCGTCAACAAGCGCGCCCGTGCTGCATACGCGGCAGGCATCACGCCGATCATCTGCTGCGGTGAGTCGCTTGCCATCCGCGAGGCGGGCACGTATATCGCGCACGTCGTTGCGCAGATCAACGCCGCGCTCGAGGGCTTTACGGCGGACGAGGCAGGAAAGCTCGTCATCGCCTATGAGCCGATTTGGGCGATCGGTACGGGCAAGACGGCAACGTTCGAGCAGGCGGAGGAGGTCTGCAAGGCGATCCGCGAGGCCGTCGCGAAGAAGTTCAACCAGCAGGCAGCCGACGCGATCCGCATCCAGTACGGCGGCAGTGTCAAGCCGGCGACGATCAAGGATCTCATGCAGCAGCCGAATGTCGACGGTGCACTCGTCGGCGGAGCCTCGCTGAAGGCACAGGATTTCGCGGCAATCGTGAATTTCTGATTATCGTATTCTCATTTTGTATGGCGTGGATTTTCCGCTCAGCGGAAATGAAGCGCCATACGAGTTTTGAGCGAAAGCTCTTAGAAAGATACCAATATTATGGCAAAACTTAAGAACGCGCCTGTTGCGCTCATCATCATGGATGGATTCGGGGATGGCGATCCGAACGATCTGAAGTACAATGCCATCGCCATGGCAAAGACGCCTGTACTCGACGGCCTGATGAAGGAGTTCCGGCATACGGAAATCCAGGCGTCGGGCGAGTACGTCGGTCTGCCGGACGGGCAGATGGGCAACTCCGAGGTCGGACATACGAATATCGGCGCAGGGCGTATCGTCTATCAGCAGCTCACACGCATTACGCGTGACATCAAGAACGGCGACTTCTTCAAGAATAAGGCGCTGCTCACCATCGTGCGCGGGGTCAAGGAGCACGGCGGCGCGCTGCACGTCATGGGCTTGGTCTCCCCGGGTGGCGTGCACAGTCACGACGATCATCTCTTTGCCGTGCTCGAGCTCGCGAAGCGCGAGGGTCTAACCGAGGTCTGGATTCATGCCTTCCTCGATGGGCGCGACGTGCCGCCAAAGAGCGCGCAGGAGTATCTCGAGGCGGTCGAGAAAAAGGCGGCAGAGATCGGCGTCGGCAAGATCGCTACGGTCAGTGGGCGTTACTATGCCATGGATCGCGACAAGCGCTGGGAGCGCGAGCAGCTCGCCTATGAGGCGATTGCCCATGCGAAGGCAAAGACTGTGGCGAAGTCCGCTGTGGCAGGGCTGCTTGCATCGTATGCGGATACGAGCGAGAAGCCCGAGGGCGTGACGGATGAGTTCGTCGTGCCGTTCGTGGTCGAGGGCTATCATGGCATGAAGAACGGCGACGGCGCGATTTTCTACAACTTCCGTCCCGACCGTGCGCGTCAGCTCACGCACGCCTTTGTGGATGCGAAGTTTGACGGCTTTGCACGCGACGAGTCGCTGAAGATCCCCTTTGCAACGTTCTCGGAGTACGAGGCAGGGATGAACGCACTCGTGGCGTTCCCGCCCGAGGAGATCGACAATACCTTTGGACAGTACGTGCAGGATCTCGGCTATACCCAGCTGCGCATCGCGGAGACGGAGAAGTACGCACACGTCACATTCTTCTTCAACGGCGGTGTCGAGCAGCCGTACAAGGGTGAGGACCGCATTCTCGTGCACTCGCCGAAGGTGGCGACCTATGATCTGCAGCCCGAGATGAGCGCAATCGAGGTCACGGACAAGGTCGTCGAGGCGATCAAGTCCCGCAAGTATGACTTCATCATCCTCAACTATGCCAACTGCGACATGGTCGGGCATACGGGCGTCGTCCCTGCCGTCATCAAGGCGGTCGAGACGGTCGATACCTGCGTCGGACGGTTCGTCGATGCCATCCGTGAGGTTGGCGGCGAGGTCTGCATCACGGCAGACCACGGCAACGCGGATAAGATGTGGGACTACGACAACAATCAGCCGTTCACCAAGCACACGACAAATCCCGTGCCATTCATCGTCGTCTCTGACCGCGTGAAGGATATCCACAAGGGGGCGCTCTGCGACATCGCGCCGACACTCCTCACGCTGGCGGGGCTTCCCATCCCGAAGGAGATGACGGGCAAGCCGCTCGTGACGCTGAAGTAAGACCGTTTCGTTTCATCTCGGAAAGGACGGGTGCATGCCACCTGTCCTTTTTCGTTTGAAAGAGATTGGACAGAATGGTATACTAGATCATATTTACTTCATGATCGGAGGCTTTTATGCTGCGCTTTCTCGTTCTCCTGCGCGCCATGCGGCACAACATCGCCCTGCTGCTCTACGCCATGCTGCAGCGCGATACGCCGCGTGTCGTGAAATTTCTCTTTCCGCTCTCGCTGCTCTATCTCATCAGTCCCGTGGACATCATCCCCGATACGATTCCGCTCGTAGGGGGCGGTGGATGATATGGTGATCCTCCCTGCGGCGACGTCGCTGCTGATCCGCATGCTGCCCGCGCATACGCGCACGGAGGGCGAGCGGCGCGTGGAGCGTTACGGTACGTGGCTGCTCATCGGCGCATCCATTCTGATGGTGCTGTGGATCGTCATTTTCATCTGGGCGCTCATCAAGGTGTTTTCATGAGGCTCTACATCGCGGAGAAGCCGAGCGTCGGCCGCGCGCTTGCCGCGTGTCTTCCTGCGCCGCACCGCAAGGGTTCGGGATGGATCGAGACGGGCGGCGGTGTGGTGACGTGGCTTTTTGGGCATGTGCTGCGTCAGGCGGAGCCGGAGGAGTACGATCCTGCGCTGAAACGCTGGCGCGCAGAGGATCTGCCGATCCCGCCGAAGGAGTGGCAGCTCGTTGTGAATGAGAGTGCGGCGCAGCAGTTCGCCGTGGTAAAGGGGCTGATCGCGCGTGCCGATGAGATCGTGCACGGCGGCGACCCCGACCGCGAGGGACAGCTGCTCGTCGATGAGGTGCTGGACTATCTCGGCAATACCAAGCCCGTGCGCCGCATTCTCATCAATGCGCTCGATGACAAGAGCATCCACGATGCACTGAATGACCTGCGCGATAACGGGGAGTTCCTTCCGCTAAAACGTTCGGCGCTGGCGCGTGCACGCGCGGACTGGCTCATCGGGATGAATCTCTCACGTGCCTATACGCTCGCGGCGCGGCGGGCAGGTCATGCGCGGCTCGTCCTGCCCATCGGCCGGGTCAAGACGCCGACACTGGCACTCGTCGTGCGGCGTGAGCGCGAGATCGAGCACTTTACGCCCGCGACCTACTATCTCGTCGATGCAGTCTTTCGGACAGCGGCAGGAGAGACGTTCCGTGCGCGGTGGAAGCCGTCGGAGGAGCGCACACCGCTCGATGCTGAGGGGCGGCTCGTGGATCCCGCGGCGGTCAATGCTGCCGTGGCGTCGTTTGATGCGCCGCCCGCAGACGGCGTGGTGACGAAGTATGAGCGCAAGAAAAAGGAGGAGCCACCGCCGCTGCCCTTTTCGCTCTCGGCCCTGCAGGTGCTTGCGGGCAAACGCTATGGCTATGAGCCGCAGCAGGTGCTCGATACGGCACAGAAGCTGTACGAGGAAAAACTGACCAGCTATCCGCGCTCCGATGCAGAGTACCTGCCCGTGAGCCAGCACAAGGATGCGGCGAAGATTCTCGGCAATCTCACCGCGCTCCCCGATACGCCGCTTGCGGCGTGGGCACAGGCGGCAGATCCTGCGAAGAAGTCGCGCGCGTGGAACGACGCGAAGATTTCGGCGCATCATGCGATCATCCCGACGACCGTGCCTGTGAATCTCGCGCGGCTCACGGCGATGGAGCGCAATATCTACGAGCTGATCGCGCGTGCCTATATCGCCCAGTTCTGCCCGAACTACGTCTACGATCAGACGAAGGCCGAGGTGACGCATCACGGCGAGACGTTTCACGGCGCGCGGGCGCACGGAACGCACGGCGGGATGGCGCACGATGTACCGCACGGGGAAGAACGAGTCCGAGGATGCGGAGAAGGAGGACGAGAAAGCGCTGTTCTCCCGCCGATGAAAAAAAGGGCGACGCGGCGGCGTTCGTCTCAGCGGAGATGAAGGAGCGGCAGACGAAGCCGCCCGCGCGCTTTACGCCCGCGACCCTGCTCCAAGGGATGAAGGAGATTCATAAGTACGTCAAGGACGAGGCGGCGAAAAAGATGCTGCGCGATGTGTCCGGCATCGGGACGGAGGCGACGCGCGCAAGCATCATTGAGGATCTCATCCGCCGCAAGTTTCTCCATGCTGCGGGCAAGAAGAAGGTGCTGACGCCGACGGCGGAGGCGTACCTGCTCATCGACGCACTGCCCGACACGATGACGTACCCCGATGCGACGGCGATCTGGGAGGATCAGCTGCACGCGATGGCGGACGGCGTGGGGACGCCCGAGGAGTTTCTCGCGGGGCAGGCGGCGTTCGCGCGTGATCTCTGTGATGCAGCGCGGACGGCGCAGATGGCGGGCGGCGAGGGGATCCCATGCCCCGCCTGTGGGCGCGGCGTCATGCTGAAGCGCAAGGGAAAGCACGGTGATTTCTGGGGCTGCTCGGCATTTCCGCAGTGCCGCATGACGGCGGATGATGCGGGCGGCAAGCCGAACTTTGCAGGGCGGCGTGCGCCGCGCGGCGCTGCGGGCGGGACGGGCGCGCGTCCTACTGCCGCCGCGATGACGGCGCGCCACAGCTATACGCCGACGGCAGATGAGCAGGCGGAGATGGATGCGCTGTTTTTTTGACCAGTAAGGTGAGGCTCTGCTATCGCTCATGGCGCCCCCACCACCGCAAGCGGTCCCCCTCCCCCGCAGCGGCGGGGGAGGCTTTGGGGAACGCGAACGGTCGAGCGAATGCGCGGCTATAGGGGCGTCTGAAGGATACGCCTGCTGAAGCTTAGGAGGATACGATGGACTTTACATCACTTGGCGTGCCCGCGCCGATCGCGGCGGCACTGGCTGCGCGCGGCATCACGGAGCCGACGGAGATCCAGCGGGAGGTGATTCCTGCCGCGTGTGCGGGCGAGTGCCTGATCGGCGAGGCACCGACGGGAACGGGCAAGACGCTCGCCTACCTCCTGCCCGCACTCATGCGCATTGACTCCCGCCGTGCGCGCGGCGCAGGTACTCGTCCTCGCGCCGACGCATGAGCTCGCGATGCAGATCGCCGGCGTCGCGCGTGAGCTCGTACAGGCGGCGGGGCTCTCTGTCGGGGTGCAGGCACTCATCGGCGGGGCGAATGTGCAGCGGCAGATTGACGCGCTGAAGAAAAAAACCTGCGCTCATCGTCGGCTCCGCGCCGCGCATCGTGGAGCTGCACCGCCTCCGCAAACTGAAAAGCTGCAGGAGGTACGCCTCTGTGTACTCGATGAGTTCGACCGTCTCCTCGGCAAAGCAGCACAGCGCGGAGGTGCGTGCCGTCCTGCATCTCCTGCCTCGTGATCGGCAGATGCTCCTGCTCTCGGCGACGGCGGCCGCAGGGGCTGTGCAGGCGGCGGAGGAGCTCTGCACGCCGCGCCTCATTCGTGCAGCGGCACAGGAAACGACGTGTGAAAAACTACTATCATATTGTGCCATTTCGTGATAAAAATAAAGGCTGTGCAAAAATTGACGCGCCGCCTGCCGATTCGTCGGGGACTTGTCTTTGTCGGCCGCAGCTTCGATGCGGCGAAAGCCGTGGAGAAGCTGCAGTACGAGGGCATCCGCGTCGCCGCTCTGCTCGGCGGCGAGCGGCGCGACCAGCGGCGTGCTGCCTCGATGCGATTCGCGCGGGGCGTGCGCAGCTCCTCATTTCCACCGACCTTGCCGCACGAGGTCTGGACATCGAGGATGTGGACTGCGTCGTCCAAGTCGATCTGCCCGAGGATGTGCGCACCTATCGTCACCGTGCGGGACGGACGGCGCGTGCGGGCAAAGCGGGTGCCGTGATCTCGCTCGTCGATGCGAAGGAAGTGGAGCGGCTGAAGACACTCGCCGCACGCATGAAACTCGATGTGAAACAGCTCGATTGATTGTCCCTGCCCAAAGGAGGCCTTGATTCGTGGACATATTGCCCACATTACTCGATTTACTGCTCGTTATCTTTCTGATCTTTTATGAATGGATTCTTCGTCGCGGCGGAATTCTGCTGCGTCAAGATCCGCCCGTCGCGCCTTGAGACGCTGATCGCCGAGGGCGTCAGCCGTGCGAAATACGCCAAAGCAGCTGACCGATCACCTCGACTCCTCGCTGTCCGTGACACAGCTCGGCATCACGCTCGCCTCGCTCGGCCTCGGCTGGGTGGGCGAGCCGGCGATTGCCGTGCTGATTCTGCCCGCGACGCAGCACATGGGGCTGCCGGACGAGGTCGGGCACACGGTCGCGCTCGCCATTGCCTTTTACCCTCATCACCTCGCTTCACATCGTGCTCGGCGAGCTGACGCCGAAGTCGATGGCGATTGCCAACGTGGAGCGCATCCTCCTCGCGATCGCGTTCCCCATGGTGCTCTTTGGACGCATCATGCGCCCCTTTGTCTGGGTACTCAACACGGTGGCAAATCACATCAGCCGCAAACTCGGCTATGAGGTCAAGGGCGAAAACGAGGATGCACACACGGAGGAGGAGATCCGTCTCCTGATGAAGGAGAGCTTCCGTCAGGGGCTCATCAACAGCACGGAGGCGGACTTCGTTGACAAGGTCTTTTCCTTTACCGAGCTGAACGCACGTGAGATCATGGTGCCGCGCACGGATATGATCTGCCTCTATCTCGATGATCCACCCGCCGACCGCATCAAGACCATCATCGAGGAGCAGCAGACGCGCTATCCTGTCTGCTACGAGGACAAGGATCACATCATCGGCTTTATCCACGTGAAAGACCTCCTGCCGCCGCTCATGCGCGGAGAGCGGCTGAATCTGCGCCGCTACATCCGAAAGGCACTCATCGTGCCCGAGAGCATGGACGGCAGCATTCTCCTGCGCACGATGCAGGAGCAGGGCTCGCAGCTTGCCATTGTCGTCGATGAGTACGGCGGAACGGCGGGCATGGTGACCGTCGAGGACATCATCGAGCAGATTGTCGGCGACATCCGCGACGAGTTCGATGTCGAGCGCGAGAGCGTCGAGTGGCGCGGGCTCGATATCTGCTCCATCGACGCAAAGCTGCTGCTCGAGGAGGTCGACGATCTCCTCGGCGTCTGCATCGTGGATGAGGATGTGGACAGCATCGGCGGCTGGCTCTATGACCAGCTCGGCGAGGCACCGCGCGTCGGGCAGATGGCGGCGCATGCGGGCGCGCTCCTCTACGTGGAGGAGGTAGAGGGCATCCGCATCACGCGCGTCCTGCTGCGTATGCCGCATACGATGCTCGTGGTACAGGAGCTCCCGGCCGCCAGCGGGGAGAAGTGACGGAATCCGCATGGCGGAGTGGATACATTTCGCTTGCCACGTTTGCGTTTTCTGTGTTATGATTACAAAATATCGTTTGTTTTAAAAAGGAAAGGGCTTTTTCTTGCTCACACTTTTAATGGTACTTGATGCAATCGTCGCGATCATCCTCATCGCGTCTGTGCTCGGGCAGGAGGCAAAGTCTGCCGGCATGGGCGGCTTGGACGGCGGCGAGGATACGGTGTTCTCGGGCAAGGCGCGCGGCATGGATGCGCTGCTCGCACGCGTGACGGTCGTGTTCGCGATTTTGTTCGGGGTGATTACGATCATTATCGCGCGGCTGTCGAGCTAACCGTATTCGTGCAGGAGCCCTGCTGCCGCTCTGCGGGGCAGGGCTTTATTTTGGGATGCATGGAATCGTTTTGTCGGAAGGGGGATACGTCATGCATTTACTGGGCGCAGAGCCTTTTTTTCTGCTGGGCGGACGGCATGGTGTCCTCCTCATTCATGGATTCACAGGACTTCCCGCTGAGCTGCGTCTCATGGGGGAGTACCTTCATGCGCGCGGCTTTACGGTGCTCGCCATACGACTTGCGGGGCACGGGACAACGGCAGAGGATCTCAGCCGTACGGAGCATGAGGACTGGATGGACTCTGTGCGTGACGGCTACGCGATTCTGCGTGGTGCGTGTGACGACATCGCTGTCGTGGGGCACTCGATGGGGGCGATCTTTGCCCTGCTGCTTTCGGTCGAGGCGGAGGTCACCTGTGTTGTGAGCCTCGGTGCGCCACTGATCATTGCGCGCGAGCAGGGGATCGAGCATCTGCCGACGCGCGCGGCGAGCGTCGGTCGCTATGTGCCGAAGGCGCGCCGCAAACTGGAGAACGTCCCGCAGGGGGCGAACAACACCCTATCGGCGCATGCCGCTCGTCTCCGTCCATGAGATGATGGATGTGATCGCCGCTGCCCGCAGCGAGCTGGGCAAGGTGCGGGCGCCGCTCCTGATCGTTCACGGAGCGCGTGACCATACGGCGGATCCGAAGAGTGCCGAGGAGCTGCGCGCACACGTGGCAAGCACGGACTGTGAGACGGTGATTCTCCCTGATGCGGGGCATCTGCTTCCGCTCGACGAGGGGGTCAGGGAGCGCGTATTTGAGCGCACGGCAGATTTTTTGGAGAAGGCTGTGCAGGGAAGAAGATCGTAGAAACGAAAAAAGAGGAAAATATGGAACAGGAACAACTGGATACGCTCAAGGAGAGGATCTACGCCTTTATGCGGGAGGACGCCTATCGCCCGCTGCCTGAGGCGGAGCTGCGTACAGGGGCTGGGGCTCCCGGAGAGCGAAGGAAGGAGCTCTCCGATGCTCTTGCCGCACTTGAGGCCGAGGGTGCGGTCATCCGCAACCGCAGCGGCCTTTTATGGTCTGCCGAGCCGCATGAATCTCGTGGTGGGGCGGTCTCCATGTCGCCGAAGGGGTTCGGCTTTCATCATCCCCGACGTGCGCGAGACGGAGGAGGAGACGGATGTCTTGTCCCCCGGCAGTGCGATGGGGACGGCGATGCACGGTGATCGCGTGGTCGCACGCGTCACGCCGTCCGAGCAGCCGGGACGCGCGCGCGAGGGGAGATCATCCGCATCCTCGAGCGTGTCAATACGCATATCGTCGGCACGTTCGAGCGCAGCAAGGCGTTCGGCTTCGTCACGCCCGACAGCACGAAGATCGGGCGCGATGTCTTTGTGCTGAAAAAGGACTTTGGCGGGGCAAAGACGGGCAGCAAGGTCGTCGTCGAGATCACGAAGTGGCCGGAGCAGCGCAGGAGCGCCGAGGGACGCGTCGTCGAGGTGCTTGGCAAGACGGGCGACCCCGGCGTGGACGTGCTCGCCGTCATGCGCGCCTACGATCTCGATGAGAAGTTTCCCGCCCGATGTCGCAGAGGCGGCGGCGCGCTGCCCGAAGGATCCGCTTCCCGAGGAGTGTGCAGGGCGGCGGGATCGACGTGATTTCCCCATCGTCACGATTGACGGTGAGGATACGAAGGACATTGACGACGGTGTTTACGCCTATGAGAAGGACGGTGGGTTCTTCCTCGGCGTCTATATCGCCGATGTCAGCCACTATGTTCGTGCGGGCGAGCCGCTCGATCGTGAGGCGGCGCGGCGCGGGACGAGCGTCTATCTCGTCGACCGCGTGATTCCGATGCTCCCGAAGGAGCTGTCGAACGGGATCTGCAGCCCTGAACGAGGGCGTGGATCGTCTCGATGGCGTGTGAGATGGAGATCGGCATGGACGGCGAGGTCAGGAGCTATGAGATCGTGCCGTGCGTGATCCATGTTGCGCGCCGCCTTACCTATACGCTCGTCAACCGCGTGCTTGCCGGTGATGAGCCATTCGTCTCGGACAACGGCGACATCCGCCCGATGCTCGAGACGCTGCGCCGTCTGCGCGAGGTGCTGCGCGCCAAAGCGCCATCGGCGCGGCTCGATTGACTTTGAGCTGCCCGAGGTCAAGGTAAAGCTCGATGCCGATGGACATCCCGTCGCGCTCGAAAAGCGTACGGGCTCGATCGGCGAGTCCATCATCGAGGAGTGCATGCTCGCGGCAAATGAGACCGTGGCGCGTCACATGGAGCTGAAGGAAGAGCCGTTCGTCTACCGTGTGCATGAGACACCCACCTCTGAGAAGATCGAGCGTCTGCAGAGCCTTCTCGCTGCACTCGGCCTGCGCCTCCATGTCGATGAGGACGGCAAGGTGCGCCCCTCCGACATCCAGCAGGTGCTCGACCGCGTCAAGGGACAGCCCGAGGAGCGCATCATCGGGGCCGTCGCCCTGCGTTCGATGCAGCAGGCGCGCTATTCGACGGCGAGCCTTGGGCACTTTGGCCTTGCGGCACGCTACTATACGCATTTTACCTCGCCGATCCGACGCTACCCCGACCTCCTCGTGCATCGTCTCCTGCGCGAGACGTTTGCCACGGGGCATATCGCGGCGGAGAAACGCGAGCGTCTGCGTGCGCTCCTCCCCGAGGCGGCGGAGCACTCCTCGGCGCGTGAGCGCATCGCCATCGAGGCGGAGCGCGAGACGACCGATATGAAAAAGATCGAGTACATGGCGCAGTTCGTGGGCGAGACCTACGAGGGTGTCATCAGCGGCGTGACGGCGTTCGGCATCTTCGTCGAGCTCGAGAACGGCGTTGAGGGGGCTGGTTCACGTCTCGACCATGATCAACGATTACTATACCTACGTCGAGGATCAGTATGCGATGGTGGGCGAGCGCACGGGCACACGCTATCGCCTCGGTGATACCGTGACCATCATCATCACGCGCGCCGACGTGCAGGCGCGGACGCTCGACTTCGTCCTGAAGGACAACGGTGTCTATGACCCGAACGCGGCCGCTCCTGCGAAGCGCGGCACTGCCCCGCGCCCCTGCGAAGAAGGATGCGGGGGCGGAGCAGACGCGCAGCCCGCACCGCAGGAAGGACGAGCGCCGCGACGCTCCCGCCGCTGCAGCCGGCGAAAGCCATGGCGAACGGCGCAGGAAAACGCGCGGTGCACATGGTACGAGCGGCAGCCACGCCCAGAAGGGCGACCGCGCCGCCCATGCGGCGGCGGAGAGCGTGCCGCGCAAGGCACGGACGGACGGTAAGCCGGCCTCGCGGCGCAGTGAGCGCGGCGGAAAGCCGAGCGCAGACCGCCCGCCACGCGGCGGACGCAGCCGCAGCGAGAGCCGTCGTGACGATGAGCGCAGCGGACGCGACTATCATCGCGTCAAGGTGACGGGGCTCAACAGCGCGGTCTGGCCCGATCCGCCGGGCTACCGCAGCCGGAGTGAGGAGCCGGAGCGGACGGAGAAGCTGCGCGTGCGCCGCGCCCCGCACGCCGCATGAACCGCAAGACGGAGGGCGGCACGCGAGGCACCGAATGAGGAACATCAATGGGAAAGAAAAAACGAGGGCGTACGGATCGCCTGTGAGAACCGCAAGGCGCGGCACGACTACTTCATCCACGAGACCTATGAGGCGGGAATGGAGCTGGTCGGTACGGAGGTCAAGTCCCTGCGCGCCGGCAAGGCAAATCTGCGCGACAGCTACGCCTACATCAAGAACGGGGAAGTATTCCTCGATCACATGCACATCAGCCCCTACGATCAGGGAAATCAGTTCAACCATGACCCGCTGCGCGTGCGCCGTCTGCTCATGCACAAGGCGGAGATTCTGAAGCTCTTTGGCAAGACGCGGGAAAAAGGGCATGACGCTCATCCCGCTGAAGGTCTATTTCAAGCGCGGCCGTGCAAAGCTCGAGCTGGCACTTGCGAGCGGCAAGCATAACTACGACAAGCGGCAGTCGCTGAAGGAAAAGGCGGCAAAACGCGAAGTGGAACAGGCGTTAAAGTCGCGTCAGCGCGGATAGGATTGTTTTTTGGACGGAGGATTTATGCAGGAAAAGGAAGCATCGCCCGCCCTTCGGCGTGGGCTCAAGAACAGGCATCTCCAGATGATCGCCCTCGGTGGCGCGATCGGCACGGGGCTTTTCTACGGCTCTGTCTCGACGATCGCGCTCGCGGGGCCGGCGGTCATGCTCGCATATCTGCTCGGCGGCGTCATGATTTTCTTCATCATGCGGATGCTCGGCGAGATGGCGGTGGATGAGCCGGTCTCCGGCTCGTTCAGTCACTATGCGGGAAAGTACTGGGGCGACTTTCCGGGCTTCCTCTCCGGCTGGAACTACTGGTTCAACTACATTATCGTTTCCATGGCGGAGCTGGCGGCGGTCGGCATCTATATGAATTTTTGGCTGCCCGATCTGCCGCAGTGGCTCTCTGCGCTCGTCTGCCTCACGGTCATCACCATCCTCAATCTCACGAATGTGCGTGCCTATGGCGAGATGGAGTTCTGGATGGCACTCGTCAAGATCACGGCGATTGTGCTCATGATCGGGCTCGGCGGCTGGCTGCTCGTGACGGGCGCACCGTTCCCCGAGAACATCAGCAACCTCTGGGCGCACGGGGATTCCTGCCGAACGGCTGGTGGGGCTTCCTCCTGCAACGGCGGTCGTCATGTTCTCGTTCGGCGGCATCGAGCTCATCGGCATCACAGCAGGGGAGGCAGAGGATCCCGACCGCACCATCCCGCAGGCGATCAATCAGGTCATCTGGCGTATCCTCATCTTCTACGTCGGCACCATGGCGATCCTCATGGCACTCTGGCCGTGGAACGAGGTCGGCGCGGATGCGAGCCCCTTTGTCCAGATTTTCCGCAACGTCGGCATCCCTGCGGCGGCGCATATCCTGAATTTCGTCGTGCTCACGGCGGCGGTCTCGGTCTACAACTCCGCGATCTACAGCAACAGCCGTATGCTCTACGGACTCGCACAGCGCGGTGATGCACCGCAGGCACTCTGCCAGCTCTCGCACCGCGGCGTGCCCGTGCGCGGCATCCTCATCTCCTCGGGGATGACGCTTATTGTCGTCTTTCTCAACTACTTCTTCCCGGGGGACGCATTTCTCTACCTGATCGCGATTGCGACCTGTGCGGCGGTCATCAGCTGGACGACCATCGTCGTCACCCATCTGAAATTCCGCAGACAGTGCGCGCGTGAGGGAAAGCCGATCAAATTCCGCACACCGTTCTATCCGTGGATCAACTACCTCTGTCTCATCTTCCTCGCGGGAGTTGTCATCATGATGGCACAGATCCCCGGGATGCAGATTGCCGTGCCGATCCTGCCCGTATGGCTGATCGCGCTCTGGCTCGGCTATCGGTCGAAGCGAAAGAGGGAAAACGCATAATCGCTTTGCCCGCCTTCTGCTTTCTAAGCTAAGCCTTCCCCGCTATGACGGGGGAAGGGGACCGCGAGCGGTCAACGTCAACCAATCACACGTCGCTAACGCTCGTGTTCTTGGGACGTTTTCGCATACGACCTGTTTCCCAATCAGCTGCGCCCTATGGGCTTGCTTCTTGGACAGGTCAGCAAGCGGTGGAAGGGGCACTAAAAAGGCGCTGCACGAAGCTAAAAACTTCGCGCAGCGCCCTTTTCATGTGGTGCAGCGATTGTGCCGCAGGATCCCTATGTTTTTTTGGTGCACATCCATTGTCCGCACCTTTGCACATTGTTCGGGCGTGAGGGCAATCTTGCCGCGGTCGAGGGAGAGTATCCCCTCTGCGCGGAGGCGTTCGACGCTGCGGTTGACCGTCTTCAGGCTCGTACCGATGGCATCGGCGATGTCCTGCCGCCGCATGGGGAGGCGCACGGCGGCATCGGTCGGGGGCAGCTGCTTTTGCAGGTAGGCGAGGAGGCGCGACTGCACCGTCAGGTATTTGATCTGACCGTATTCGTCTGAGATGGGCCATGATTTTCGCGCGATCATGCAGGCGACGGAAAATGCTGCTGCCGCGTCGTGCTGGAGCCATGCACCGAACGCGTCGATGCTGATGGCGAGCAGATCGCATACTGTCTCTGCCTCACACGTCGCGGCATAGTACGTCGTACCCGCGAGTGCCTCGTACTCACCGAGGAATGTGGGCGGGTCGGCGATGGCAAACACATAGCGATCACCGCTTGCGAACTCGTTGATGATGCGCACGTCCCGCGAGAAGGATGTAGACCGTGTCGGCATGCGTCCCCTTGCAGCGGATGATCTCGTCGGGCTGGAATGTGAGCGGACGTGCCGTACGCAGGAGGTGCGGCGGCACTTCGGGGAAATGGCGGCAAAAAGCATGGTGATGCTCCTCTTTATATGGAAATCGATGGATGTATCATTTCTTCTCTATTTTAACGAAAAAAATTCGCGCTGAAAAGTCACATGTCCTTTTTTTTCGCTTATTTTATTTGATATACTTATTAAAAAAAGGGGGATGAGATATGAGTTCGAACAACGTGCCAAACAGGCGAGTGGAAGTGATGGCGGGGCTGACATCATTCTTCGCCATTTCGTACATCGTCATCGTCAACCCGCTGATCCTCGCGGACGGGGGATCCCAGCGGAGCTGAGCGTGTTCGCGACGATCTTCGCCTCGGCGATCGGGTGCCTGCTGATGGCCTTCTGGGCGGATGCGCCGATCATTCTGACGCCCGGCATGGGCATCAATGCATTCTTTACGTATACCGTCGTGGTGAACATGGGCTTTCGCTGGCAGGAGGCACTTGCCATTTCGCTCGTCTCAGCGCTCATCTTCTTTGCTCTGGCGGTGACGCGTGCGGGCAGAGTGCTGGCGGATGCCGTGCCGAAATCGCTGAAATATGCTGTGACGGCGGGCATCGGACTGTTCCTTGTGGAGATCGGTCTGGAGAAGGCAGCGTTGATCCGCGCCGGCGAGAACTCGATCCTCGCGCTCGGCGATCTGCGGAATCCCTCTGCGCTGCTCGCGCTCCTCGGCCTCGTGCTGAGCCTGCTGTTTTACCAGCGGCGGGTGAAGGGCGGATTTTTCATCGCCATCCTCATCGTGACGGTCATTGCCAATGCGCTCGGTCTGGTTCAAGCCAATACGATTGAGATTGATATGACGCGGCTCGGTGAGTACGGTGCACTGCTCTTTGCAGAGGACATCTCCTCCATGCTGACCGTTTCGTTCTGGCTCGCGGTCTTCTCGATGACGATGATCCTCGTCTTTGAGTCCATCGGCCTGCTCGAAGGACTGCTGCCCGATACGGCAAACTTCCGCAATGCGTTCCGCGCCTCGTCCCTGACGGCGGTGCTGTCCTCGGTGCTCGGAACGAGCCCGACCGTCGCTGCCGCAGAGAGTGCGGCGGGCATTGTCGAAGGAGGGCGGAGCGGGCTGACGGCACTCGTCGGCGGCGCATTGTTTCTTCTCACACTCGTCTTCATTCCGCTGCTCGCCTACGTTCCGCAGGCGGCTGTCGCGCCCGTCATCATCATCACGGGCGCACTGATGATGCAGCATCTCGAGAACATCCAGTTTCAGGATTTCTCCGAGTGGTTCCCTGCGTTCCTCATCATCGTGCTCATCCCTCTGACGAACAGCATCTCAACGGGGCTGGCGTTCGGCTTTGCTGCACACCCCATGATGAAAAGTGTTCACGGGACGCCGCCATGAGCTTGGAACGCTCTCCTACGTCCTCGGCGTACTGTTTCTCCTGCAGCTCATCTTTGAGGCAGCACAGTGACATAGACCGCTATGGCGGTTTACGATAAAATTTTTCTATCATGACGAAAGAGAGGTACACATTATGCCAACCCCACACATTGCCGCAGCGAAGGGCGAAATCGCCGAGCGCATTCTCCTGCCGGGTGACCCACTCCGCGCCAAGTACATCGCCGAGAACTTCCTCGAAGGTGCGAAGGAGTACACGAACATCCGCAATATCCTCGGCTACACCGGCACGTACAAGGGACATCCTATCTCCGTGCAGGGGACAGGTATGGGGATGCCCTCGATCTCTATCTACGTCAACGAGCTTATCCGTGAGTATGGCTGCAAGACCCTGATCCGCATCGGCAGCTGCGGCGCGTGCCACAAGGATATCCACATCCGCGACGTTCCTCATCGCACAGGCGACGACGACCGACTCCTCCATGCCGCGCAACATCTTTCGGCGCTTCGGTCAACTTTGCACCGGTGGCGGACTTTGACCTGCTGCGTCACGCCTATCAGGCAGCGGCGGACAAGGGCATCTCTGTGCGCGTCGGCAACGTGATGTCGCAGGATCGCTTCTACGATGATGAAATGGACATCCAGAAGCTCGCGAGCTACGGCGTCCTTGGCCTCGAGATGGAGGCGGCGGCACTCTACCTCATCGCGGCGAAGTTCGGCGTGCGTGCGCTCGCACTCTTTACGGTCAGCGACCATCTCGTCAGCGACGAGCCGCCCTCCACGGCGGAGGAGCGTCAGACCTCGTTCAGCGAGATGATCGAGATTGCACTGGAGGCGTCCATCGCCTAACGGAGGGAGGAGACAGCAATGGCTGGTATCAAACGCGTATTCATCATTGTGCTCGACAGCTTCGGCATCGGGAATGAGCCGGACGCAGCGGATTTTGGCGACGGGAAATGCAACACACTCGCGTCGCTGACGACCTCGCCGGAGCTGCACGCGCCGAACCTCACGAAACTGGGGCTCTTTAACATTGACGGTGTCGGCTGCGGTACGCCGGCAGACAGCCCCATCGGCGCTTTTGCCCGCCTGCGGGAGCTCTCGCGCGGCAAGGATACGACGATCGGACACTGGGAGATCGCGGGCATCGTCTCCGAGCAGCCCATGCCGACGTATCCAAATGGATTCCCACCCGAGATCCTCGAGCGTCTCTCGGCGGCGTGCGATGGAAAGAAGATGCTCTGCAACAAGCCTTACTCCGGCACACAGGTGATCCACGACTACGGGCGTGAGCAGGAGGAGACGGGCGGCCTCATCGTCTACACGTCGGCAGACAGTGTGCTGCAGATCGCGGCGAACGAGGCCGATGTGCCCGTCGAGCGCCTCTATGAGTACTGCCGTGCGGCGCGCGAGATCATGCAGGGCGAGCACGGCGTCGGGCGCATTATTGCACGCCCGTATGTCGGCAGCTATCCGAACTACGAGCGTACCGCACATCGTCATGACTTCTCCCTCGATCCGACGGGCGATACGATGATGGATGCGCTCGTGCGCAAGGGCTGTGAGGTCATCGGGGTCGGCAAGATCAGCGACATCTTTGCGGGACGCGGCATCACGCGCAGCACGGGCGTCAACGAGAGCAACGCCGACGGCATGGAAAAGACGCTCCGCATCCAGCAGGAGGACTTCACGGGTCTGTGCTTTGTCAACCTCGTTGATTTCGATATGGCGTATGGGCATCGGCGCGACATCGCAGGCTATGCGCGCGCGACGACGGAGTTCGACGTGCAGCTCGGTACGTTCATGGAGAATATGCGCGAGGACGATGTGCTGATGATCACAGCGGATCATGGTTGCGACCCCGGCGCCCCTGGCACCGACCACACGCGCGAGTATGTGCCGCTCCTCGTCTATGGCGCACGGATCCGTCCGAACACAAATCTCGGGACGTATCCGACGTTCGCCATGATCGGCGCGACGGTGGCGGATATGTTCGATGCAGCGCTGACGACAAAGGGCGAGAGCCTGCTGCCGCGCATTCTTGCCCGCTGAGGAGGATGTAGCCATGCGCATGTATGACCTGATTACGAAGAAGAAGCACGGCGGCGAACTGACTGCCGAGGAACTGCGCTCTATGGTCGAGGGCTATGTTGCGGGGGAGATTCCGGACTACCAGATGTCCGCCATGCTGATGGCGATTTGGTTCAGCGGCATGACGGCGGAGGAGACGACCGCACTGACGATTGCCATGGCAGACTCGGGCGACCGTGTCGATCTCTCGGCGATTGCCGGAAAGAAGGTGGACAAGCACTCGACCGGCGGCGTCGGCGACAAGACGACGCTCATCTGCGCCCCCATTGTCGCCGCCTGCGGAGGACGCGTCGCAAAGATGAGCGGGCGCGGGCTCGGGCATACGGGCGGCACTGTGGACAAGCTGGAGGCAATCCCGGGCTATGAGACGGCGATCTCGCGGGAGAAATTCTTCTCCATCGTGAACGAGTGCGGCGTGTCGGTCATCGGCCAGTCGGGCAACCTCGCGCCGGCGGATAAGAAGCTCTATGCACTGCGCGACGTGACGGCGACGGTCGACTCCATCCCGCTGATTGCGTCCTCGATTATGAGCAAGAAGCTCGCCGCAGGCTCGGACTGCATTCTGCTCGATGTCAAGACGGGCTCGGGCGCGTTTATGAAGACGCTCGACGATGCCATCGCGCTCGCGCAGACGATGGTCGCCATCGGCGAGGGGGCAGGACGGCGCACGGTTGCGCTGATCACGGATATGGATACGCCCCTCGGTCACGGCATCGGCAACAGCCTTGAGGTCGCAGAGTCGATGGACGTGCTGCGCGGCAAGGGGCCGCATGACCTGACGGAGGTGTCGCTCCAGCTCGCGGAGAACATGCTTTACCTCGTCGGCAAGGGGACGATCGAGGAATGTCGCCGCATGGCGGAGCAGTCGATTGCGGACGGATCGGCATTCGAGACGTTCTGTACGATGGTGCGGCAGCAGGGCGGCGACGATGCCGTGCTGCGCGACGCATCGAAGTTCCCGCAGGCGGCTGTGCAGGTGGAGATTCGCGCAGGGGCGGACGGCTACATCACCGCCATGGATGCGGAGAAAATCGGTGAGACGAGCGTTGTGCTCGGCGCAGGACGTGAGACGAAGGACAGTCCGATCGATTTCGCCGCCGGGCTTATCCTGCATAAGAAGTACGGCGATGCAGTGACGTCGGACGATGTCATCGCAACGCTCTATACCGAGAGCGCGCAGCGCGGCGAAAGCGCGGCGCAGCTCTTCCGTGCGGCGATTACCATTGGAAAAGAGGTGCCGCCCAGCCGTCCGCTTGTCTATGCCCGCGTGGAAAAAGACAAGGTCGTACGGTACTAGGGAAGCACTGATAAATTCAGCACCGCCATCTTAGCGCATCTTTTTTGCCCGCTTTTTGTCGGCAAATCCTCCACATAGCTTTGGCTATGCGTCCGGTTTGCCTCCTCAATCGGACGAAAAAAATCTACGCCAATCTGACGGACTTCATTTTATCAGCGATTCCCTCAGCCAAAAACTCTTACGGGGGAGGATTTCGTATGTTTTTCTTCGTCAACCTGCTCGGCCTTGTGGTGTTCCTCGGCATCGGCGTGCTCGCCTCGCGGAACCGCAAGGCGATCCAGTGGCGTTCGGTTGCCTCGCTTCTCACGCTGAACCTTGTGCTCGCGTGGTTCCTGACATCGTTCGAGATTGGCCGCGATATGATTCGGCCGCCGCGAGCGGGTTCACGGAGCTGATCAACATCTCGTACGTCGGCATCGCGTTCGTGTTCCCCGACTGGGTCAACGTACCGCAGATGAACTTTTTTCGCGGCAGGGCTCCTGCCGATCCTCTTCGTCGTGCCGCTCTTTGACATCCTCACGTATTTCGGCATTTTGCCGTTCATCATCCGCTGGGTCGGCAAGCTGCTCACGTTCCTCACGCGTGCGCCGAAGTTCGAGTCGTTCTTTCGCCATCGAGATGATGTTCCTCGGCAACACAGAGGCTCTCGCCGTGTCGAAGCTCCAGCTCATGATGATGCCGGCGGAGTACGTTGTCACGGCGATCCCGCTGAACGTGATCAATGCGCTGCTTTGTCTCCTCGATTCTCCATCCCGTGAAGGTTGCGCCGGAGGAGGGGTCGGCATCATCCTCGGCTGCTTCAAGGGGCTGGTTGACCCTGAGCGCAATATGATTGTCGCACGCAGCGTCGTTTACATGATGCTGTCCGGACTGCTGGTCTCCCTGCTGTCTGCTGCGATCTGTGGATTGTTTTGTCTGGTAGGTACGATCCTCTGGGGGCTGCTGTACGAAATCAATGTACAGCAGCATCTTTTTATCATTGTTTTCCTTAGGGAAACACGGAGAAAATGAGCTGTGCGAATCGGACGGGCTTCATTTTATCCGCGATTGCTAACGACGAACCTCCTATGAATACAATCTGTTTATTAGACAAAGATGATATTTTGTGATAGAATATCTCTAAAGTCCCATCTGATTAGCGACACAATAATTATAAACGATTCAGATATAACAACCAGCAAGTATTTTTCAGAAAGGAGAGAGGCGGATGATCTGCAAGGAATGCGGCGCGAAGATCGAGAATCTGACGCGCATCTGTCCGCACTGCGGGGACGTGCCCTCGTCGATGACGAGCTTGAGACATGGAGCTTCATCGCCGATACGGCTGCAAAGTAAACGCCATGCGATGCCGAAGGAAGTCGCACTGAATGCACCGTGTCCGCCGCCGGAGACGATGGCGGCACAGCTGGCGGGACTTGAGCGGCTGCGGGATTACTTTGTGAGTACAGCAATCTCTATCAGGTGGCAGATGATCTGCGATATATTGAGAGCGGATTTTCGCATCCGTCTTTCCTGTTCTGGGGACTGGCAGGCGGGCTTGCTGCGGCGCTCGTCTATTTCCCGCTGTCGCCCTTTTTGCCGCATTTCGTCTGGACGTATTACTTTGTCCTGTGGGCGGCGGTCAGTGTGATCGGCTATCTGCGCGCGGGGCGGCGCTATGAGCGGCGTGCGGCGGAGTATGCAGTGCTGCGGCGGCAGGCGGAGAACGATCTGCACGTCATGTATAATCACTGCGAGGGGTGCTTTCCTTCCACTCGAGTGGACGCCGCCGCCGCGCATCAACCGCATGATTGCGGCGCTGCGCACAGGGTGAGGTGCGCTCCGTTCAGGACTATATCGGTATGGATGCACCGATGAAGGCTGCCCGTTCGGCGTGAGGCGGGGCTTATAGTTGAGAGATATGACCAGATGCGAAAGATTTTCTGACGCAGATGCGAAAATGTGCTAAGATAAATGCAGTTATATTTCCGATGCGATAGGAAGAAGCGTTATTATGGCAGAAATTCGTATCAAACGCGTTTATGAGGCACCAGCGGCGGATGATGGGTTTCGCGTTCTCGTAGATCGTCTCTGGCCACGCGGCATCTCGAAGGAGCACGCCGCTCTTTCGGACTGGTGGAAGGACATCGCGCCGACACCGGAGCTGCGCAAATGGTTCGGCCACAAGGCGGAGAACTTTGCGGCCTTTACCGAGAAGTATCGGACGGAGCTCTCGACGGGGACGGCTGCCCCCACCCATACTAAGACGGTCGCTGAGCATCTCGCAAAGGGGGAGAATGTCACACTCCTCTATGGGGCGAAGGATCCGAAAGCTCAATCAGGCAGTTGTTCTGCGCGACTGGATGAACGGAATGATGGATAAGTAATACATTGTCACTTTTGATATAGTGATGTCACTTATGTGATGATATTTGATCAATTATTGGGAAAAAGACCGTGATTATTTCAAATCATGGTCTTTTTTTCTTGCGATCAATAACAAAATGCGCTATATTCTATCTGTAACAGCAACATGTGAGCCGGTTCGTCACAAAAGTGAAGGTTGATGGGACAGGGGGATGATGATGCAGGCCGTTGATAAACGGATCCTTATCAAGGCGGCAAATCTATACTATACAGAGGGCTTGAAGCAGAGCGAGATCGCACAGCGGCTCGGCGTGGACCGCACGACGGTCAGCAAGTACCTACGGCGTGCGCTCGCGTCGGGGATCGTACGCATCACCGTCGCGATGGACAGCAACGAGGAACTTGAGAGCGCCTTGGAGCGGCGCTTTGGGCTGCGTGAGGCGTGCGTCGTCGCACACAGCATTGACCTCGAGCTGGTCAAAAAGCGCATGGGACAGGCGGGGCTTGGCCTCTTGCGCCGGATTGCAGCCGATGGCCAGACCATCGGTCTGGCGTGGGGGACGAGCATTCGCGAGCTGACGCGCTGTGCGTCCGAGGAACAAATGCGTGCGGTACGTGCGGATTTTGTTCCGCTCGATGGAGGCCCTGAGAGCCTCGATAGCGAGCTTCATGTGAACACGCTCTGTTATGAGCTCGCAAACGCTTTTGGCGGGCGCAGTCATTATATCTATGCCCCTGCCATTGCGCGCACGGGCGAGATCGCAGAGGCGATTCGACAGGATATCAATTTCGAGCAGATTTCAAAACTCTGGGAGAAGCTCGATATTGGGATTGTCGGCATCGGCGCCCCCGTCAAATCCTCCAACTTGGTTTGGATGGGGAGTTTTGGTCGGGAGGGGATCGAGAGCCTCTTGCGCAGCGGTGCTGTGGGGGAGATCTGTTCCGTGTTTTACGATGCAGACGGTCGCCCCGTGACGAACGAGTTTCATGACCGCATCATTGCCGTCGAGCTTGAGCGTCTCCGCAGCCTGCCGTACTGTATCGGCATGGCGGCATCGCGCGAGAAGGTGCCTGCGATTCTCGGCGCCCTGCGCGGCCGCTATATCAATGTTCTCATCACGGATGAGGAGACAGCAAAGATTTTACTCAATGAATAATTCGGAGGTGAGAACAATGTTTTGGCTGATCGTTATCGCGGTGAGCATGTGGATTCTTCAGCTTGTACTGAGTATTCTCCAGTTTCGCCGCTTTGCCGCGCATGTGCGTGAACTGCGCCGTGAGGGGCGCGTTGCCATCGGCAAGGCAAAGGGGCGTTTCGCCGCAGGGGCGATTGTGCTCTTTGTGATCGATGGGGACTGCAATATCCTGCGTGGGGAGATCATGAAGGGCGTCACCGTCTTCGCGGGATTCCGACCATTTGATGATTTCAATGGGGTGAATCTTCTCGATCTCGATGAGGAGCATGTCGCCCGCTATGATCGCCAAACGCGCCGCGCCGTACTTGGCGCGCGTGAGGAATATATGATCTATCAGGAGCAGGGCACGGCGTTCGCCGGTTCAGCATAAGACGAATCTCTATTTTTCCATGTGAAAGGAGACAAACGCATGGACACACTCATTCTTTTCGCACAGGGCTTCATCGGGATGTTCAACAAGGGCGGTGAGACACTCATCAGCTGGGTGACGGGCATTATCCCGACGCTGCTCTGTCTGCTCGTCGCGATGAACGCAATCGTTCTCTTCGTCGGAAATGAGCGCGTGGAGCGATTTGCTCATTTCTGCGCGGGCAATCCGTTTTCCCGCTATGTCATTCTGCCGTTTATCGGGGTGTTCTTCCTCTGCAACCCGATGGCACTCTCGCTGGGGAAATTCCTCCCGGAATTTTACAAGCCTTCTTACTATGCAGCATCGTCCTCGGCATGCCATACGATGAACGGTATGTTCCCGCATGTCAATCCCGGTGAGATGTTCGTGTTCCTCGGCGTCGCCAACGGCATCACGACACTCGGACTGCCCTATACGGATCTTGCCGTCCGCTATCTGCTCGTCGGTCTCGTGGTCAATTTCCTGCGCGGCTGGCTGACGGACTTCACGACGGCGTATGTGCAGCGTCAGCAGGGCGTCGAGCTCAGCAAAGAGCCCGCTGTGCTGAAGTAAGGAAGAAGGGAGCAATACCATGGCAGAGTATAAAAGTGTTGTCGTCTCGGCAGGTTCGGGCGGTTTTGGCGGTCCGCTCACGCTGACGCCGGATGAGAAGCGGCATAAAATCGTCAATATCACGGGCGGAGTCATCTCGGATGTTGCCCTTCGCCTCGGCGAGATGACGGGCGCAGAGGTCGTGGATGGCTTCAAGACCAGTGTCCCCGAGGAGGAGATCCTCGCTGTGGTCATTGACTGCGGCGGCACGCTGCGCTGCGGCATCTACCCGCAGAAGCGCATCTTTACGGTGAACGTCAAGCAGACGGGACCCTCCGGTCCGCTTGCCCAGTACATCAAGGAGGATATCTACGTCTCGGCGGTCAAGCCGAACAATATCGCATTCAGCGACGGCTCGGCAGCGCCTGCTGCACCGGCTGCATCCGATGCAGCTGCGGCGGCACCCACGCCGAAGTACGATACGACGAAGAAGATCACCGAGCAGTCCGGCGGCCTTATGGCAAAGATCGGACAGATGATGGGCGGCATTGTCGCGACGTTCTATCAGGCAGGACGTGAGTCCGTCAATACCATGATTACGACGATTCTGCCGTTTATGGCGTTCGTCTCCATGCTGATTGGCGTTATCCTCGGTTCGGGCTTTGGCGACTTCGTGGCGCATTTCATCTCGCCGCTCGCTTCCTCGCCGATCGGTCTCGTCATCTTGGCACTGATCTGCTCTTTCCCGCTCCTTTCCCCGTTCCTTGGACCGGGTGCGGTCATCGCGCAGGTCGTCGGTGTGCTGATCGGCGTTGAGATCGGTCTCGGACATATTCCGCCGAACCTCGCGCTTCCTGCGGTGTTCGCCATCAATGTCCAGTGTTCCTGCGACTTTATCCCTGTCGGTCTCGGCCTTGCTGAGGCAGATGCCAAGACGGTGGAGATCGGTGTGCCCGCTGTCCTTTACTCCCGCTTCATGACTGGCCCGCTTGCTGTTATCATCGCGTGGATTGCCAGCGCGGGGCTGTACGAGAACTAATTGTAGGGAAAAGGAGAATATGTTATGAGCTGGCTGAATCTCGAAGGGAAAGACGGCGATTGTTACCGGGGGCGCGTCGGGGATCGGCAAGGCGGTCGCCGAGGAGTTTCTGGCGCAGGGCGCGAATGTCGTCGTCTGCGATATGAACCCGCAGGCACCTGCCTTTGACGAAAAGCAGGGCAAGATGCTCTACGTGGTCACTGATGTGACAAAGCGCGACAGCGTTGCGGCAATGGTCGCGGCGGCGAAGGAGAAGTTTGGACACATCGACATTCTCGTCAACAATGCGGGCATCAACATTCCGCGCCTTCTGGTCGACCCGAAGGATCCGCACGGGAAGTATGAGCTGGACGACGCCGTCTTTGACAAGGTGACGGCGGTCAACCTCAAGGGCGTCTATCTCTGCGCACAGGAAGTCGGGCGCGAGCTCGTCGCACAGGGACATGGCGTGATCATCAACATGAGCTCGGAGAGCGGCATCGAGGGCTCTGAGGGGCAGAGCATCTATGCGGCGACCAAGAATGCGGTCAATTCCTTTACGCGTTCATGGGCAAAGGAATTCGGCAAGCTCGGCGTCCGCGTGGTCGCGGTGGCGCCCGGCATCCTTGAGGCAACGGGGCTGCGTACCCTTGCCTATGAGGAGGCACTCGCCTACACGCGCGGCATCACCGTCGATGATCTGCGCAAGGGCTATGCGAGCACGAAGACCACACCGCTCGGACGCAGCGGAAAGCTCAGTGAGGTCGCCGATCTCGTCGCCTACCTCGCTTCGGAGCGTGCATCCTATATCCACGGCGTTACATACAATGTCGCCGGCGGAAAGACGCGGGGCTGACAACCGAAATATGACAAAACGCCGCCAACGGGGCATAGAGCCCGTTGGCGGCGTTTTCATATCGGTATATTGTTGTGTTCACCGCTCTGCCGAAGTGACGCGTGAGGAGAGCACGAGCATGAATACGGCGAGGGAAACGATGCCTACGGCGAGTCCGATGTAGCCGTTTTCGGTCAGTCCGTCGGCGATGTAGCCGATGAGGGAGCAGGAGGCGACGACGGCGACGTAGGGAAGCTGGGTCGATACGTGATCGAGGTGGTGACACTGCGCTCCTGCCGACGCGAGGATGGTGGTGTCGGAGATGGGCGATGCGTGGTCGCCGCAGACCGCACCCGAGAGGATGGCAGCAACGGAGACAACGAGAATGTCAGGCGCCGTCTGTCCGAGGACGGCGATGGCGATCGGGATGAGGATGCCGAACGTCCCCAGCTCGTGCCCGTTGCGAAGGCAAGCCCTGCTGCGACGAGGAAGAAGAGCGGCGGCAGGAACATGACGACGCCCGCATTGGCGGCGACGACCGTGCCGACGAAACCGCCGAGGTTCAGGTACTCCTTGCTGCAGATGCCCGAGAGTGTCCACGCGAGGCAGAGGATGAAGATGGCGGGGGTCATCGCCTTGAATCCCCAGCCGAAGCTGTCGCAGAATACGTTGAACGAAACAACGCGGCGCGGCAGGTAGAGCAGCCCCGTAAAGACGAAGGCGATGAACGAACCGAGCACGAGGGATTTTGAGGAGTCACAGCCGGCGAATGCCTGCGCAATGCTCTTGCCCTCGTGGATGCCGCCCGTATACAGCATCCCGTAAATGCAGGCAACGATGAGGACGAGCAGGGGGAGTACGAGGTCGATCATCTTGCCGTGTCCCTCGCTCGCCGCACTTGCTGATGCCTCCGCCGTATCCTGATACTCCTTCGGGATCTCGAACTCTACGTTGGATTTCTCGACGCTCCTGCGCATCGCACCGAAGTCACGTCCCGTCCATATAATATAGAGCATAAAGAGGATTGTCAGCCATGCGTAGAGATTGAACGGGATGGTTTGCAGAAAGAGCATGAAGCCGTCGATGGGCGAGTCCTCCGGGAGCGACGAGCCGACCGCTGCTGCCCAGCTGGAGACGGGGGCGATGATGCAGATCGGTGCCGCTGTCGCGTCGATGATGTAGGCGAGCTTGGTCCGCGCAATCTGGAACTTGTCCGTGACAGGGCGCATGACCGTGCCGACGGTGAGGCAGTTGAAGTAGTCGTCGATGAAGATGACGATGCCGAGGAGCACGGTGACGAGGGATGCACTGCGCTTCCCCTTGATCGTCCGCGTTGCCCACTCGCCGTAGGCATTCATCGCACCCGAGCGCGTAATGGCGGCGACGAGAATGCCGAGGATGACGAGAAAGACGAGGATGTTGACGTTGCCGCCCACCTTGTCTGCCATGACCTGAAACATCGTGAGCGTTGCCTGCAGAAAATTTCCCGCCCGCAAAGAGCATCGCACCAGAGAAGATGCCGATGATGAGGGACATATAGACTTCCTTTGTCCAGAGGGCGAGGATAATGGTGATAATCGGCGGCAGAATCGACCATGCGGTTGCTGTCATGAGATGAATGCACTTCCTTTATTTTTATGTGTGTGAAACGCTCTTTATTATAACAAAAATACCGGATTTAGCCAAAATAAATAGAGGCAGTATGTATGGAGATGTCATGAGTAAATTTAGACAATCTCGAATAAATTCACCATCATTAAAAAATTTTTCTTGGAATAAAATTCATTTAAGGAAGGAGAAGTAAAGAGTATGACGAATACGTATATGATACATCAGAGGTGATGCGGTCTGCATCCGTGCATGTGGTCGGCGCGATGGGGCGGCGACACAGGGGGAAGGAGAGAATGCTTTGCAGGAACAACAGAGAATCCAGGGGAGGGGCATTGGATTCCAGATGAATGTCATCATATTCATCGGGGTTGCAGTTATGGTGTCAATCCTCGTCGCGTTCGTTGGCTATCGAGCTTACGATGAACTGCTCGCAACCGGATCACGGGCACAGTACAACGAATTGGAGGGGCGCACCCAGCTGATTCTTGGCTGCTACGAGAGTGTCCAGCAGTCGGGAGAGGATTTGCTTGTACGGGTAAACAAGCTGATCCAAGAGCCTCGGGCGGCACGCAGCCGTGCCGAATTGAATAAGCTGCTGCGCGAGACGGTTCTTGCCAACGAGAACCTCGTCGGTGCCGGCATCGTCTTTGAGCCGGATGCTTTTGACGGACAGGATGCAGCACATGCAAGTGACCCGCTCTCCGATGGATCCGGCCGTGTGATGACGTATGCCGGTCGTGCCGGAAGTGATGTTGAGTTCGAGAGAACGAAAGACTTTGACCATGCAACATGGTATCAGCAGTCGAAGAATACGCAGAAAAAGGCGGTCAGCGAGGCGTACTTTGATCAGGTCAATGGACAGCAGCGGACACTGGTCGGCGTCGGCATTCCCATTATGGAGGATGGCCGCTTCATCGGTGCACTTGTTCTTGATTTCCCTGTCTCACAGGTACAGGGGGAGTTTGCCAAGGTCAGTACGCCGGAAAATGTCTATCTCCTTATGGATCAGACTGGGCGCCTCGTGGCTCATGGCAGCAACCCGGACAGTGTGATGAAGAATGCCTTTGAGATGCTGAAGTCTTCCGATGAGGAGAAACGTGAGGTCTTCGCCGACCATATGTATACGACGGAACATACTTCGCCGACAACGGGGAAGGACATGGTCTATATTTTCCATGCTGTCAAGTTCCCGGGAACGGATACGACATGGTCTATTTTCTCGGCGACGGCAAAGAGTCGATTCGTCGAGGCTGCACATGATATGGTTGTCTTTGCCGTCGTTCTTGCTGTGATTGGCATCATCGCGCTTGTTTTGCTCCTGTCGGTCTTTGTGCGCCGCCGCCTTGTGGTTCCCATCGGCGATGTGTCGGATACACTCGCACGCTTTGCGGATCTTGACCTTGATAAGAGCAAGAGCACAGCGGTTCTTGCCCATCAATACCGCACGGATGAAATCGGTGCGATGATCGGTTCTCTTGCACGAATGGGGAACAGCCTGCGTGACATGGTCGGCAAGATCAACGGGGCCTCACAGTCGGTCGCAGCGACGAGCGAGGAGCTGACGGCAACGGCACAGAACACGGCGCACTCCGCGACACAGGTGCGCGACGGCATCCACGGCATTGCCGAGAGTGCACGCGTACAGGTCAATGATACGCAGACCGCATCGGATCATACGGATGAGGTTCTTGGACTTCTCTCAGACAATGAGAAAGTGATGATTGCCCTCAACGAGGCGACGGACAACATCAAGAAGCGCCAGACGGAGGGCGCACAGATCCTCTCCGACCTGATGAAGAAGTCGACGGAGACGGCGGATGCCACACAGGAGGTCGCGCGTGTCGTCGAGGAGACGAACGAGCGCGCGGAGCGCATCGAAGAAGCGAGTGCGATGATCCAGTCGATCTCGGAGCAGACGAATCTGCTCGCGCTGAACGCCGCGATCGAGGCGGCGCGTGCAGGCGAGGCGGGACGCGGCTTTGCGGTTGTCGCCGAGGAGATTCGCAAGCTGGCCGAGCAGTCGCGCGGGTTTACGGATGAGATCAACGGCATCATTGCCGAGCTGAAGACGAAATCGCAGCAGGCAGTGGATACGATGGAGGTCTCCAAGAAGCTGGTCGAGGAGAGCAACGTCAACCTCGGTCGGACGCAGCGCCGCTTTGAGATGATCGGCGAGGCGGTGCAGAATGCGGACGGCGTCGTGGAGCGCCTGAACGCATCGGCAAAGCAGCTGTCGGAGAAGAACCATGCGATTGCGGGCATCGTTGAGCGTCTCATGAAGCTCGCGAAGGAGAATGATGTGACGACGGATGAAGCCGAAGCGTCGGTGGATTCGCAGACGCAGGCACTTGCGGACATCGCAGAGGGCGAGCGAGAGCCTCGCACAGGGTTGCGACCGACCTGCAGAACGAGGTCGGACGCTTCCATATTTGATTCTATCTGAGGGGCTGTTGCACGAAGCTACAAACTTCGTGCAACAGCCCCTTTTATATGTGATACTTGCGAAAGAAAATATGACAAACGATTCAATTTATTCATGAGTGATAAAAACCTTAAAAACTTAATTTATATATTTGATGATTAAGATCGTTTTAGGGAAGGAAAAGCAAGGAACGTGCCGAATAAGTCCCCATAGAGAGTGTTCGTACCTCTTTGTTAGGTGCGTTAAGATGCGGTCCCTGCAGGGGATCTGCGTCAGGGAAAGGAGAGATGGCTTTGGAGCAAGGGCAGAAAATGGGAAAAGGCATCGGCTTTCAGGTGAATCTCATCATCTGCATTGGTGTGGCTGTTATGGTGGGGATTCTTGTTGCCTTCGTGGGCTATCGTGCGTATGATGAGCTCCTCACAATCGGCTCGCGTGCGCAGTACAATGAACTGGAGGGCCGCTCTCAGGCGATTCTCTCGCGCTATGAGCGGGTTCAGCAGACGGGTGAGGATCTGCGCGAGCGCGTTCTCACACTCATGGCACAGCCAATCGAGACGCGCAGCCGCGTGGCACGTGAGACGATACTGCGTGATGCTGTGCTCGCAAATGCCGATGTGGTCGGCGTCGGCACTGTCTTTGAGCCGGATGCCTTCGATGGACAGGACGCAGCGCATCTGGACGATCCCCTTTCTGACGGCACAGGGCGCGTCATCACCTATGCTGCGAGATCCGGCAGCGATGTCTCGTTTGAGGGGGCACCGACCTACAGCAAGGAATGGTACCAGAAACCGAAGCGTACAATGAAGACGAACATCACCGAGGCGTATATGGATACGGTTGGCGGCAAGCAGAGGCGGTTGGTATCCGTCAGCGTGCCGATACTCGTGGACGGACAGTTCGTCGGGGTTGTCGTACTCGATTTCTCTGTCTCGGAGATCCAGGAAGATCTCGCAAAGATCAGTACACCGGACAATATCTACATCTTGATTGACAGCACCGGAAATCTGGTGGGGCATGGAACAAGTCCAGACACACTGATGAAGAATGCCTTCGAGTTGATGAAGTCCCCTGAGGAGGAGAAGAAGGGGGCATACGGGGACACAATGTACACAGTGACACGTGTGTCACCGACAACGGGAAAGGACATGGTCTATATCTACCATGCCCTGAAGTTCCCAGGAACGGACAGCATCTGGTCAATCTACTCAGCGACAGAAAAGAGCAAATTTGTCAGTGCGGCGCGTGATATGGTTATCTTTGCCGTCGTTCTTGCTGTGATTGGCATCATCGCGCTTGTTTTGCTCCTGTCGGTCTTTGTGCGCCGCCGCCTCGTGGTTCCCATCGGCGATGTGTCGGATACACTCGCACGCTTTGCGGATCTTGACCTTGATAAGAGCAAGAGCACAGCGGTTCTTGCCCATCAATACCGCACGGATGAAATCGGTGCGATGATCGGTTCTCTTGCACGAATGGCAAACAGCCTGCGTGACATGGTCGGCAAGATCAACGGGGCCTCACAGTCGGTCGCAGCGACGAGCGAGGAGCTGACGGCAACGGCACAGAACACGGCGCACTCCGCGACACAGGTGCGCGACGGCATCCACGGCATTGCCGAGAGTGCACGCGTACAGGTCAATGATACGCAGACCGCATCGGATCATACGGATGAGGTTCTTGGACTTCTCTCAGACAATGAGAAAGTGATGATTGCCCTCAACGAGGCGACGGACAACATCAAGAAGCGCCAGACGGAGGGCGCACAGATCCTCTCCGACCTGATGAAGAAGTCGACGGAGACGGCGGATGCCACAGGAGGTCGCGCGTGTCGTCGAGGAGACGAACGAGCGCGCGGAGCGCATCGAAGAAGCGAGTGCGATGATCCAGTCGATCTCGGAGCAGACGAATCTGCTCGCGCTGAACGCCGCGATCGAGGCGGCGCGTGCAGGCGAGGCGGGACGCGGCTTTGCGGTTGTCGCCGAGGAGATTCGCAAGCTGGCCGAGCAGTCGCGCGGGTTTACGGATGAGATCAACGGCATCATTGCCGAGCTGAAGACGAAATCGCAGCAGGGCAGTGGATACGATGGAGGTCTCCAAGAAGCTGGTCGAGGAGAGCAACGTCAACCTCGGTCGGACGCAGCGCCGCTTTGAGATGATCGGCGAGGCGGTGCAGAATGCGGACGGCGTCGTGGAGCGCCTGAACGCATCGGCAAAGCAGCTGTCGGAGAAGAACCATGCGATTGCGGGCATCGTTGAGCGTCTCATGAAGCTCGCGAAGGAGAATGATGTGACGACGGATGAAGCCGAAGCGTCGGTGGATTCGCAGACGCAGGCACTTGCAGACATCGCAGAGGCGAGCGAGAGCCTCGCACAGGGTTGCGACCGACCTGCAGAACGAGGTTGGTCGGTTCAATATCTGAATACATATTTGATTGACAAAGGGGACTGCTGTACGAAGCTGTAAACTTCGTGCAGCAGTCCCCTTTATGATGAGCAAAAACGGATCGCATTTCACCGCAGCAGGAAGTAGAGTGCGGGATAGACGAGAAAGAAGAAGGCGATGCTCGTTGTGAGAAATCCCGAGATGGTGAAGTCCACGTTGAGGCGATAGAGCTTTGCCGCTGTGACGGAGTTGATCGCCCCGGGCGTGACGGAGAAGACGATGATCGCGCCGAGCAGGATGGGATCGTGGACGAAGGGATAGCTGATCGCGAACATAAAGGCGGGCATGACGAGAAAGCGCAGGATGAAGAGGTCGAGGGTGTAGGGCGCGTAGCGACGCGTGCGATGCAGGTTGATGAGCGCACCGACGGGCAGCATGCCAAACCATGCACCGAAGTGAATCAATCCCTCGAATGCCGTGCCCACAGCGGGCGGACGTGCAATGCCTGCCGCGTTGAGCAGAAGCCCCGCCGCCATGCCGAGGATGCTGAGTTGATTCCACGAGAGGAGAATGTCGCGCACGCGCAGACTGACCTTGCCCGTGCCGCCGTGATTTTCATGCTGGAGACAGTAGAACTGCGCCATTGGAAAGACGGCGAGGACGAGCAGGATCGTCTGAAAGATGCCCATGATCTGCGCGTAGCCGAAACCCTGCTCGCCGTAGATGATGTAGGCACAGACTCCGCCGAGGGTGGTGATGTTCGACATCATGGCGTTGCAGAGAAAGGCACCGCGGTCGAGCGGGTTGTGGTATTTGCGGATGAAGAATGCCCAGCCGATGACCCCCGGGAAGAGGACGATGAGGATACCATAGACGGGGATGAGCGCGAGATCCCACGAGATCGGGAGCGTCCAGCAGCTCATGAGGGCGAGGATGGTGTAGATGACGATGACGTTCAGGCGCAGGATACGGCGGATGAGGTCGTCAGAGATCATGCCGCGCCGATAGAGGAGATAGCCGACGATGAGGGGCGCGAGAAGGTCGGTAAATAGGTAGATGATGCGAAAATCCGAACTGTCCATGGAAAAGACCTCTTTCTAGGAATCACTGATAAAACAGTCCCTTGGATTGGTACAGATTTTTTGTCCTGTCAAGGAGACAAACCGGACGCATAGCAGAGGCTATGTGGAGGATTCTAGGGCACAGACAGGGCGAAAAGGATGTACTAAGACGGCGGTGCTGAATTTATCAGTGCTTCCATGGTGTGATGGCTTGTTATGGTGGTGTTTGCGCGGGCACCTTCTCTCCAGAAAGTGCATTTCATTTATCGAAACAGGAAGAAGGTGATGGGGAAGAGGATGCAGAGGTAGAGAACGGTGGTGACGAGAAAGACGGCGATGGTGTAGTCGACGTTCAGATGGTAGAGACGGGCGGTGAGGGTGGCGTTGATCGCGGCGGGCACGCCCGCGAACAGAACGAGGGAGTTCTGAATGACGGGGTCGCTGATGATGAGCCGTGCCACGATAAAGGTGGCGGCGGGGACGATCAGAAAGCGCAGGAGGATCATGTCGAGGGTCAGATAGATGAAGTGGCGTGCCCGTCGGAAGTTGATGAGGGAGCCGATCGGGAGCATCGCAATCCATGCGGAGACGTGGATGAGATAGGAGAATGTCTCTGCGAGGACGGGCGGGCGCACGACACCGCCCGCATTGAGGGCGAGCCCGGCCGCCATGCCGAGGATGCTGAGCTGATTCCACGAGATGAGGAGCCCCAGAAAGCCGCGCGCGTCAAGGCGGGCGCGGCGCCCGTGGCTCTTGTGCAGGAGATAGTAGTACTGGGCGATGGGGAAGGCGAGCAGGACGAGCACGAGGTTCTGACAGGCACTGCCGATCTGCGCATAGGCAAAGCCGCGCTCTCCGTAGATGATATAGGCGCAGATGCCGCCGAGTGTGCCGATGTTCGAGAGCAGTGCAGAGATGAGATGTGTGCCGCGGTCGATGGAGCTGTGGAACCGCCGTCCGAGGAAACGCCAACTGATAAATCCCGGAAAGAGGATGATAAACGCAAAGAAAAAGGGCAGGACGAGTACATCCTTGGTCAGCGGCAGAGCCCAGAAACTGAAGAGCGAGAGTAACGTAAAGAAGGCGACGATGTTGATGCGGATGAGGCGATTGAGCATCCCGTCGGAGAGCAGTCGGCGCTGATAGAGAACGTAGCCGACGATGAGCGGCAGAATCAGATCGGTGACGAGGAAGATCAGCCGTGACATAACTTCGTCCATGCGGACACCAGACTTTCATGCAGCAAATGATAACATTCTGTGATATTTTTATCCTAGCACAAGAGGTCATTGATGTAAACTTAGGGAAGCACTGATAAATTCGGTACAACCATCTTGACGCATCTTTTTTTGCCCGCACTTTCGGCGGAAAATCCTCCACAGAGCACCACTCTGCGTCCGGTTTTCCACCTCGTTCGGACGAAAAAATCTACGCCAATCTGGCAGACCTCATTTTATCAGTGTTTCCTTAGTTGCTCTTGTAAAACGTTCTCAAAATTTTGGGAAGCAAACAGGAAATGCGAAAAAAACGGCGAAATACTACTATATACGATTTTTTCATGCCTCTTCGGCATCGTTTATATGACTGCCGAGAGGGGAGCGGGGGCGCGTGGGCACCCCATGAGGAGGGGACGTTTATGGCAGTAACAGACAAGGGCTTTGGCGCATACGATGTGCGTGGCGTCTATCCGGACGAGGTGAATGAAGAACTGGCGTATCGTGTCGGACGCAGCTTCCCGACGCTGTTTCAGGCGAAGTCGGTTGCCATTGGGCATGATATACGACTGTCTGGACCTTCACTGAGCGATGCACTCGCGAAGGGGCTGACGGAGGCAGGCTGCAATGTCGTGGATATTGGCCAGTGCGGCACGGAGATGATCTACTTCACGACGGCACATCTGGGTCTCGACGGCGGCATTATGATTACGGCGAGCCATAACCCGAAAGCAGTACAACGGAATGAAGTTCGTCCGCGCGGAGTCGCGCCCCATCTCAAAGCGATACGGGGCTCAAGGACATCGCGGCGATGGCGGTCGGCGGTACCTATCCCGACCCCGCACCCTCGGCGGGACATATCGAGAAGAAGGATATATTGGATGAATATGTTAAGCATATCCTCTCCTATGTCGATGTGAGCAAGCTGAAACCGTATAAGATCGTCGTCAATACGGGCAACGGTGCGGCAGGCCCGATCATCAATGCGATGGAGAAGTTCCTGCCCATTCGAGCTGGTCAAGGTCTATAACGAGCCGGACGGCAATTTCCCGAACGGCGTGCCGAAACCCCATCCTGCAGGAGAACCGTGAGGCGACGGCGAAGGTCGTGCGCGAGACGGGGGCGGACTTCGGTGTGGCATGGGACGGCGACTTCGATCGCTGCTTCCTCTTTGACGAGAAGGGCGGCTTCATCGAGGGCTACTACATGGTCGGCTTCCTCGCCGAGGCATTCCTGAAAAAGAATAAGGGCGCGAGCGTCATCTACGACCCGCGTCTGACGTGGAATACGCTTGAGATCGCCGAGCAGCTGGGCGGCAAGGCAGTCATGTGCAAGAGCGGCCACGCCTTCATTAAGGACAAGATGCGCGAGGTCAACGCGATCTATGGCGGTGAGATGAGCGCGCATCATTATTTCCGTGAGTTCTCCTACTGCGACAGCGGACAGATTCCGTGGCTGCTCGTCGCAGAGCTGATGAGCGCGGCGGGCGGCAAGACGTTGTCGGAGCTCATGCAGGCACGTATGGATCGCTATCCGACCTCGGGCGAGATCAACAGCAAGGTCGCCGACGCCAAGGCGGTCATGGATCGCATCGAAGCAAAGTACGGTCCGGGCGGCAAGGTGACGAAGGTGGATGGTCTCTCCATCGAGTTTGACAAGTGGCGCTTCAATCTGCGTATGTCGAATACAGAACCTGTGATTCGTCTCAATGTGGAGACGCGTCAGGACAAAGCCCTGTTAAAGGAGAAGACGGACGAACTGCTCGCGGAGATCCGCGCATAAAGAAAAGGGGCTTTTGGGATGAGTCTTGTACTGAAGTCAGGGTTTTACGTTTGACTATGACGATCTCTATGGTGAGGGAAAGGTGACAGATGCCGATCTCACCTCCTACGCCGATGCGCTCAAAAAAGCGCATGCAGCGATGAAGGTCATGCGTGAGACAGGCTTTATCCGTGGGCATCTCTCGAAGGACGGGGAGCCGGAGAAGGTGCTGTTCTCGCAGACGCCGTACATCAAAGGAAGGCAACATCAACTCGCCCGCGTCTATCGCACGTCTGAAGGAGCTCGGTAAGCACGTGCAGGAGAATACGGATGTCGTCATTTCCCTCGGCATCGGCGGCTCCTTCCTCGGGAACAAGGTGCTGTTCGACGTGCACTGCGGCGAGCTCTGGAACTCGCTCTCGAACGAGCAGCGGGACAACTATCCGCGCATCTACTTCAGCGGCAACAATATCGACCCGCGCCGCACAGGCGACATCATCAACCACATGAAGGATGTTGCGCAGATCAAGAAAACGCATGGCGGACAGCCGCTGCGTATCATGCTGCTCGTCATCTCGAAGTCGGGCGGCACGCTCGATACGATGTCGAACTTCATGGTGATGTACGATGCGTTCGCGAAGGCGGACAATATCGAGGTTGAGGTGGTCGCGGTCACCGACCCGAACGAGGAGAAGCCGACGCTGCTCAAAAAGCTCGCGATGGATATGGGCTGGAAACAGTTCGCTGTGCCGGACGGCGTGGGCGGACGCTTCACCGTCTTTACCGAGGTCGGGCTGACGCTCGCCGCGTGCATCGGCTTTGATATTGAGAGCTTCCTCGCGGGGGCGCGTGACATGGACGAGGCTTGTCAGAATGACGACCTCTGGAAGAACCCGCGATGCTCAACGCCGCGCTGAAGTTTGCGGCATCCGAGAAGCACGGCCGCGACATCGAGGTCATGATGCCCTATGGCGACTATCTGAAGTCCGTCTCCGAGTGGTACATTCAGCTGCTCGCCGAGTCGCTCGGCAAGCAGTTCAACAAGGAGGGCAAGGAAGTCTGCTACGGCCGTACGCCTGTCGTTGCGGTCGGCACGACGGATATGCATGCGCAGACGCAGCAACATCAGGAGGGCAAGCTCAACAAGGTGGTGCAGTTCATCCGCATCGACAAGTGGGCAGATGATCTTGTCATTCCGAATGTGTTCCCCGAGGTCAAGAAACTCGCGGATGTGGCGGGTGTGACGATGGGGGCGGCACTTGAGGTAGCGCGCCAGTCAAACGCCGATGCACTTGCGTCGAACAAGCGCTACAGTGCCGTGTTTGCACTGCCGGAGCTGACGCCATATCATCTCGGCGAGCTGCTCTACATGCTTGCGATGTCCATTGCCTACGAGGGTGAGTTGGCGGATGTCGATGCGTTCGATCAGCCGGGTGTTGAGGCGTATAAGCGCATCATGGGACCGAAGCTGCAGGAGCTGAAGAAAAAAGGCTAAGCGGCAATGAAAAACGTTTAAGCGTGCGGTGTGGGAACCGCACGTCTGAGCGTGTGGATATGTTTTTGGGGGGACTGCAGCAGCAGTCCCTCTTTGCTTATTGGAGGTATGCGTGCTCGAACGCTGGAAAGACTATCTCAGTGCGCGGTATCGGCGTCAGCAGGCGGCGGTCGGCGCGGGACTGCTCCTACTCCTTTCCCTCGGTGCCATGCTCCATGAGGATCCTCCGCCGGTGCCAGTGCCGCCCACGGTCAGCCGCTCTGACGTGTCCGTGACAGAGGTGCAGGGGCTGCCCGCTGCGGCAGAGGGCATGGCTCTGCACAACCCATTTACGATGGCGCATGCAGCGGAGGGGAGACGGGTGCTATGCCCATTTCGGCAAAGCCGCACGAGGAAAAGCTGCCGCCGCAGTCCACTCCTGCCGCTCCACCGCTGCCGCCGCAGGCGCAGCCTAGGGCAGAGACGCCGCTCGTACTGTGCGGTATTGTGACGGGGGCAGACGGACGGAGGATCGCCATCCTCGCTAAAGGCAAGGACAGCACGGCGCTTGCTGCGGGCGATACGTGGCATGGCTATACCCTTGACGCACTAACCGAGCGAACGGCGACACTGCGCACGGCACATGGCGTCATTACGCTTACGAGGGAGTAAATAGGATGAAGCGATGGATCATCATAGCTGCACTCTTTGGACTGCTGCTCTTTGCTGCACCGGTTTCTGCTGCATCCGTGACCGTTGATGTGACAGGCGGCGATGTGCGGTCTGTGCTCCTCGCGGCGGCGCGCATGGGGAATCTGCCGCTCATCGTCGATGACAGCGTGACGGGGACGGTAACGGCGCATCTCACGGGTGAGGCGGAGGAGGTGCTGCACCTCATTGCCGCCGCGCGCGGGATCCACCTGGAACGGCATGGGGATGTGTGGCTGGCCGTCGGCACAGAGGTGCGCGATGCACAGCGGCGTGTTCATACCTATGTCGTCCGTTATGCTGATCCCGAGGAACTCGCCCATGCGGCAAATTTATCCCTCACAGGTGAAGGAAAACGCGCAATCGTGTCGAAAAATAATAAAGATGCGAGCGAAAATGAGGACTCGGATTCCGATACGCCGCAGCGCGTTCTTGTAGATACGGCGACGAATACGCTTCTCTTTTACGGTACGGAGTCGGAGGCTCGTGCCGTAAAAGAGATCGTTTCTGTACTCGATACGGCACCTCGTCAGGTGTCGCTTGAGGCGCGTGTTGTTGCTGTCTCCAAGCGGGCGGCAAAGGAACTCGGCATCGACTGGTCATGGTCATCTCTGCCACAGCACCCGGACGTCTCGCGCGATGCGTCAGGCAGCTGGCACGTCAGCGGACGTAATGCGGGGATGGACGGCACGAGTGCCCCCGGGATCATACGCTTTGGACGCGGACCCGAGGGCATGCCGTATGAGTTCTACTACACGGCGGCGATCCGCGCACTCGTATCGGAGGGCAAGGCAAAGATGCTTGCCCGTCCGAACGTGACGACCGTGCAGGGGCGTGAGGCACTGATCAATATCGGTGCGGAGGTGCCCGTGCCGGTCGTGACGACATCGAATAATGTCACGACGACCGGCATCGAGTACCGCGAGGCGGGAATCATCCTGCGCTATACGCCGCGTGTCACGGCAGATGGCAACATCGTCGCGCGCGTGCACACGGAGGTCAGTACGCCCGTTTTCGTTGACGATCTGAAGGCGTACCGTTTCCAGAAACGGAGCGCGGACACCACGGTCCGCCTGAAAAACGGCGAGACGATGGTGATCGGCGGGCTCATTGACAGCGATGAGTCGCGTACGCTCGCGAAGATTCCGTTTCTCGGCGACCTGCCGCTCTTGGGAGCATTCTTCCGCACGGTACGGACGAGCAGAAATGAGACGGAACTGATGATTTTTCTCACAGCACATGTGTTGGACGAGTGATGAAATACGACGGAAAGAGGAGATCAAGGGTGGCAATCAGAATACTCTTAGCAGACGACCACGCGCTCTTGCGGCAGGGGATCAAGCGCGTACTGAATTTTGAAGACGATCTTGAGGTCGTCGGCGAAGCAGAGGACGGGCAGGAAGCACTGGCGCGCACGCTCATGCTCAAACCCGACATCCTCCTGCTCGATATCAATATGCCGGGGCTGACGGGGCTGGACGTGACGAAGCAGCTGAAGCAGGCGCGCTCACGCGTGAAGATCATCGCGCTCACAATCCACGACAGTGATAATTATGTGCTCGAAATGCTGAAGAACGGGGCACTCGGCTACCTGCTCAAGGACGTCGAACCGAATGTGCTCATCAAGGCAATCCACATGGTCAACGAGGGCAATCCCTTCGTCTATCCGAAGCTCGCCGAACGTCTCTTTGGCACGCCCGCGATCTCGGGCGACGTTGGGCGCATGGCAAAGGAGATCTGGGACGAGAGCCGTGGCGAACGTCTCACCCCGCGCGAGATGGACGTGCTCGGCTGTATTGCAAAGGGTCTGTCGAATCAGGACATCGGCAAGGCGCTGGGGCTCTCCGAAAAGACGGTCAAGAACCACCTTACGAGCGTCTTTCACAAGCTGAAGGTGAATGATCGCACGCAGGCACTCGTCTATGTACTGAAGAACAAAATCGTTTCGTTGGAGTAAAGGAAGTGCTGAATTTATCAGTACTTAAAAAAAGGCACGCACTTGTAGGAGCAGCGTGCCTTTTTTGCCTATTCGATGGAGAGAAAGGAAACTATGTATATCAGACTCAGTGCGCGAAGAACCAAGGCGTATTATCAGGAGATCATGGCACTGGCGATAGCAGAAACAGATCATCTGCGGAAGATGTCTCCTGACGTTGCCTTGTATGAGGTGATTTACGCGCAGCTGATGGATCTAAAAGAACAGGTGATTGACCGCGGCATGGTGATTCCCAGATCCGTTCTCTACAAACGATATTCCTTGGGCACAATCGCTGTAAAAAATTTCGACGAGGAACATGATCCATACGCGCAGAAACTCTGTGACTGTTATGGCGGAGCTCTCGACTATCACAAGATGCCGCGATAAATGAGAAAAAATTATCATTGATATTGACGTAATTATCTGATATACTTCTCGTAGAGAGGTGATGCTATGTCAGATGTTTTTGAGGGGCTTATGATCCCCTTTCTCGGGACGGCACTCGGTGCCGGTTGTGTTTTCTTCCTGAAGGATACACTCAACCGCAGCGTGCAGCGTGGGCTGACGGGCTTTGCTGCGGGCGTCATGGTGGCGGCATCGGTCTGGAGCCTTCTCATCCCTGCGATGGAGGGTTCTGCTGATCTCGGGCAGTTTGCCTTTGTTCCTGCCGTCGTCGGCTTCTGGGCGGGGACGCTTTTTCTCCTCGTCCTCGATCACATTATTCCGCATCTGCACATGAATGCGAAGAAAGCAGAGGGACCGCACAGCCGCCTTTCGCGGACGACGATGCTCGTCCTCGCCGTGACCCTGCACAATATCCCCGAGGGGATGGCAGTCGGTGCGATCTACGCGGGCTGGCTGAGCGGCAGCGAGGGCATTACGCTTGGCGCTGCGCTCGCGCTCTCCCTCGGTATTGCCATCCAGAACTTTCCTGAGGGGCGATCATCTCGATGCCGCTGCGTGCGGCGGGGATGGGAAAAGTGGCGCGCCTTTGCGGGCGGCGTCCTCTCGGGGGCGGTCGAGCCGATCGGCGGCGTGCTGACCGTGCTTGCAACGGCACTCATCGTGCCCATTCTGCCCTATGCACTTTCCTTTGCGGCGGGCGCGATGATCTACGTCGTGGTGGAGGAACTGATTCCGGAGATGAGCGAGGAGAGCACTCGAACATCGGCGTGCTCTCGTTCGCGGTGGGCTTTACGCTCATGATGATGCTCGATGTCGCGCTCGGATAAATACGCACAGAAAAAAAGAGCCGACAGGGGTGGTCGGCTCTTTTTCCCTGGAAAAGGGATGCTCGCAGGTTGGGAATACCTGCGGCTTGAGAAAATGGGATGTAAGGATTTTTGCCTTACAAATAGGGAACGCAGGAAACGTTCCCATAGAGGGATGATCAACGGGGGAAAGATGTCGGGGAGGACGTTTCGTATTCCCCGTTGACACTTCGTATTTTATCATATTTTTGTTTGAAAAATTGTGTAACCTAGGTCACACAATAGAAAAAAATATACACTAATAATATCAAATACGTGTCGTTTATTCTTGCATCAAGATTCTTCTGAGTGTTTTCGTGCTTTCCTAAAAATTTTTTAAGGAAGTTTCGGCATGAGGTGCTGCTGCATTGATTTTTGGCAAGAAAGAACGTATAATATCACAGAGAAGGATGCGCCTGGGAATTGGCGTATTCGGAAGGGGTATCCTTTCGTTATGGTGATGAGGAGGAATTTTCATGCGTGATTATTTAAGAATCGCTCAGGTCATCGGTCGTGAGATCATCGATTCGCGCGGCAATCCGACGGTCGAGGCAGAGGTCGTTCTCGAGGACGGCACGATTGGCCGCGGTGCTTCTCCCTCGGGTGCATCCACGGGTGAGTTCGAGGCGCTGGAGCTGCGTGACGGCGACAAGTCGAAGTTCGGCGGCAAGGGTGTCTCGAAGGCGGTGGACAACGTCAACAAGAAGATCGCTCCTGCACTCCTCGGCCTCGAGGCGAGCGACATCTATGCCGTCGATCAGGCGATGTTCGACGTGGATGGCACGAAAGACAAGTCGAAACTCGGTGCAAACGCGATTCTTGCTGTTTCGATTGCAGCATCGGATGCGGCGGCAAAGTCCGAGGATATTCCGCTCTACCGTTTCTTCGGCGGACTGCAGGGCGAATGTCCTGCCCGTTCCGATGATGAACATCCTGAACGGCGGCGCACATGCGACGAACTCTGTCGATACGCAGGAGTTCATGATTATGCCGGCAGGTGCACCGACGTTCCGCGAGGCACTGCGCTGGTCGACGGAGGTGTTCCATGCGCTGCAGGCACTCCTCAAGAAGGAAGGCAAGACGACGGCGGTCGGCGACGAGGGCGGCTTTGCGCCGGATCTCGACTCCGATGAGGACACGATCGAGCACATCCTGAAGGCGATTGAGAATGCCGGCTACAAGCCCGGACAGGATTTCGTCCTCGCGATGGATGCGGCTTCCTCCGAGTGGAAGGATAAGGAGAAGGGCAAGGGCTTCTATCATCAGCCGAAGTCCGGCAAGAAGTTCACGTCGGATGATCTCATCAAGCATTGGGAGTCGCTCATCGACCAGTTCCCGATCTACTCGATCGAGGACGGTCTCGACGAGGAGGACTGGGACGGCTGGAAGGCGATGACGAAGGCACTCGGACATAAGGTCCAGCTCGTCGGCGACGATCTCTTCGTCACGAACACGGAGCGCCTGAAGAAGGGGCATTGAGCTCGGTGCAGCGAACTCCATCCTCATCAAGCTGAACCAGATCGGCTCGGTCTCCGAGACGCTGAGGCGATCAAAATGGCGCATAAGGCAGGCTATACGGCGGTTACGTCGCATCGTTCGGGCGAGACCGAGGACACGACGATTGCCGATCTCGCTGTTGCACTCAACACGGCACAGATCAAGACGGGTGCACCGTCCCGTTCCGAGCGTGTTGCGAAGTACAACCAGCTCCTGCGCATCGAGGAGCAGCTCGGCGCAAGTGCGGTCTATCCGGGCAAGCGCGCGTTCAACTTCACGAAGTAAAAGATCCTTTGCGGATACAAAAATCCCCACCTTAGGGGTGGGGATTTTTGATGCGATTTGCTGTCCCTAGAGTATCTGTACAATGTCCACGGCACTCTTGCGTTCCTTGTGGCGTGGGGAGGGACACCCTTTTTCCGTCGGATAGCCGACAGGGGAAGAGCGCGATGAGGTTGTAGCCCTCCATGACGGGAAACAGCTCCTTGAGTTTCGGCGTGTTGAACTTACCAACCCATGTTGCGCGCAGGCCTTCGTTGTGGATGGCGAGCATGATATGCGTCGCGACGATGGCGGCGTCCACATTGGCAAAGTTCAGATCGTCGTCAGGGGCGCACCACGCCTCGTCCTCCTTGCTGCCGATGACGAGAAAGACGCCTGCACCGAAGGTGTAGCTTGTCGTCTCGGCGAGCTTTGCACGCGCGTCAGGGGCTTTCGATGGCCCAGATCTTGAACGGCTGGCGATTGACGGCTGTAGGGGCGACACGTGCCGCCTCAAAGATGCGGTTCATGGATTCGTGCGGGATTTCCCTGTCGGAGAGCGCACGGCAGGAGAAGCGTTCGCGGATGAGTTCGTTAAATTCCATGGTGATCCTCCTTTTCATCGATGATTTCATTATACCATAGTTGCGTCACAAATATGCCTTTCAGCAGAAAATAAGAATGTCATGATATAGTGCCAATCGAAGGGAGTGATCGGATGCGAAAGAAAATTCTTGCAGCATGCTCCGCCTTGGTGATCGGAGGCGGACTGCTGCTCTCGCCGATGCGCGCGGAGGCGATTGATGCGTGGGGGATTGCGGCGCAGGCACTCGGCGTGCTCGGCGCGTACCACTCGGCACTCGGTGCAGTGCTCGCGCTCGGCAACGATGTTCACGCGCAGCATGAGAGCGAGCGACAGGATATAGAGGAAAACGGACGTGCACGAAATGCACGCGATATTGCACTGGTCGATCATGTGATGCAGCGGCTCGTGCGGGATGGAGACTATGTGCTCCGTGTGAACTCGCTCCCTTTTGTCTGGGCGGTGAACGACAGTCCCATATTTAACGCGGCGTGCTATCCGACGGACTATGTGAGCATCAACCGCGGGCTGATCCGTGGGCTGAACGGCAGCGAGGATGAGCTCGCGGCGGTGCTCGGGCATGAGATGACGCACGGCATCCGCCAGCACAGTGCACACAACTACGCGAAGGCGGCGGCCCAATACTACGGGCTGAGTTTTCTCAACATGGATGCGGGGCTGATGGACTGGAACAAGCTCAACGCACTCGCAGGCTACTCCATTGCCAAAAATATCACTCTGCCCACAGAGTACGAGGCGGACGAGGGCGGCTTCCACATCATGACGAGTGCGGGTTTCAACCCCGGCGGCGGAGCGGCGGCGATGGCGCGCATGGGCTACTATCTGACGTATGTGACCCAGGATCTGCGCGAGTACCAGAATCCAAAGGACAGGACCTCCCGCAGGACGATTTCTCCGATCATCCTGCGACAGAGCGGCGTGAGGCAAAAGCTCGCGGAGATGCTTACGGCATACAGTTCGGGGCACGTGACGGTGACGGATCGGCGGACGGTCTGCATCGACGGCACGCCGCTCCTCACGGCGACGCAGACGGATGAGGACTACGACAACGGTCCCGAGAACGCCTATCTCGCTGCAGGCGCATTGCCCGTGCCTTCCACGACTATGATACGGCGGCGGACTGGGGAGCTCGCTCTGACGCGCGGCGGCGGCGTATCGATGCGCGGCGACGCCCGGATCAATGCGGCACTCCTGCCTCTGGTGGAGAAGGCCAAGGCGGGGGCACAGCTCATCGCTCTCGTTGGGGATGCGTACGCCGGAGAGGCAGCGAGCGGCGCTCGGGAGAGGCTGCGCAGTGCGGAGCAGGCGCGTGCTGCGGAACGCGAGGCGGAGCGTGCGGCGGTTGAGAGCGCCGATGCGAAGGCGATGGATAAAATACGCGAGAACAGCGACGCCTACAGTGACTATGGCGACGGGACGCGTGCCCTCATGCTGATGGCGCGTGTCTTTGGTGCGGCGCACGACGACAAGCCCGCCCTCAGCTATGTCATTCGTGCGCGTGCCTATGCCGTGCTGGGCGACGCTGGCCGCGCCCATGCCGACGCCGACCGCGGTGTCGCCGATGCTCCGACAGACGTTCTTACCTGGGTCAACCGCGCGGATGTACGGCGCATGCTCGGTGAGCGTGACGGCGCACTCGCCGACGCATTGAAGGCAATCGAGGTGGATACAAAGAGCCCCTATGGGTATCTGATCGCCGCAGAGATCTACGATGAAATGGGCGACGGTGATGCGGCAGAGGACTACTACAAAAAACTCTATGCAGTCGAGCCGAAGGCGGTCGCCCGCATCCCCGACAGCTATCTGGAAAAGATCGATGCGCGTGCCTATAAGGAACGCAAAAAGGCAGAGAAGAAGGCGCGGGAGGCAGAGGAGGAGCAGAAAAAGGAGAGTGGGATGTAACAAGCGGCTGCTGTACGTATGATTTCTTCGTACAGCAGCCGCTGTATCTATCCTATTCCTTTTTTTCCCCATGCGCCGCCAGATGGTGTAGCAGAGTGCGGCGACGATGATGACGACCACATCCACGATGCGGTAGGTGAACGCATAGCCATACGTGACGGCGACGATGCCGAGCCCTGCGGCAGCAAGTCCGACGCTGATGTCGAGCGACCAGAAGTAGGTCGCCGTAGCGACACCGGCACGCGATGCGGGGACACTGCGCACGGCGAGCGTCTGCAGCGCAGGCGTGACCGCGCCGAACCCTGCGCCGAGGAGCGGGGCTGCACCGATCAGTCCCGTGAGCCCGTGATGCTGCCGAGGAGCGCCATACCCAAGGCAAAGAAAGTACACCCGGGTGAGACCGTATAGTCCGGCCCCATGCGGTCAAAGATGCGTCCGACAAAGGGACGCGTCACGAAATCGCCCCGCATAGCAGGGCGTAGAAGAGGCTCGTCTCTGCCGACAGCCCGAGACTGCGCGTATAGAGCGGGATAAAGGTGAGCACACTGCCGTAGGCGAAGAAGAAATCCCGCGATAAGGGCGGGCGCGAGCGCGCGTCGCTCGATAAACGTCTGGACGGAGAGGGCGGCGTCGTGCACCCTGCGGCAGAATGACGGCAGCGGGCAGACGCATCGTGCTCATCACGATGGAGAGCGCGGCGAGTACGCTGAGTGCAGCGAAGAGCGCCGTGCTCGAAAAAATGCTCCATGATGAGCAGGCCAACCATGGGGCCGACAACCATCGCGAGGTTGGTGGAGAGGCAAAGTAGCCGATGCCCTCACCCTTGCGCGATGGCGGGAGGATCAGTGCCGCGAGTGCCGCTGCTGTCGTCGTCGCCACGGCGAAGATGACGCCGTGGAGGAGACGCAGCCCGTAGAGCATGGAGATCGCCGAGGCGACGAGGAAGAGTGCCATAACGATGAAGAACAGGACACTGATGACAATCATGAGCCGCCGCTTGTTGACGGCGTCGATGAGAATGCCCGCACAGGGACGCGCAGCGACCGTGCCGATCTGGAAGAAGGTCATGGCGAGACCTGCCTCGACGTCGCCGCCTCCGTACTCCTGCATCATGACGATGGGAAGTGCCGCGATCATTGCGTATTGGGTCAGATAGATGAGGAAGCTGACGAGGCTCATGCCGAGAAATTCGCGCGTCCAGAGAGCTTCCTTTACTGCCGGTTCGTTCATGCCATCATCCTCTTTATCCGTGAGATACTATATCTATTGTAATCCTACAGTGCAATACCATATCTGTCCAGAAACGCAGCTTGCTTTTTTCTATTTCTATGATAGAATGGCGTGAGTTTTGGACGGTGCAGCGAAATGGGGGAATCATGGGGGATACGAGGAAAAAAGAAATTGGGATGCGCGAGGTGCACGCGGCACGTGCCTTCTTCTTTATCGGAGGCTTTGGCACGGCGACGTGGGCGCCACTCGTCCCGCTCCTGCGTGAGCGACTGATGGTGGGGACGATGTGCTCGGGATGCTGCTGCTCTGCATCGGGGTCGGCTCGCTCCTGACGATGCCGCTCTCGGGTGCACTCGCCATGCGGCTCGGGTGTCGCCGCGTCGTCATGACGGCCTCGATCCTCTTTGCGGCAATTCTTCTGCTCGTCTCATGCGTGGACGCACTTTCGCTTGCCGTGCCGATCGTACTTATCTTCGGTGCGGTGATGGGCTGCATCGACGTTGTGGTCAACATCGTTGCCGTATTGGTGGAAAAGGGCATCGGGCGGCGCATCATGAGCGGAATGCACGCGTTCTGGAGCCTCGGCGGCTTCGTCGGTGCGGGACTTTACGGCGTATGGGTCGGGCTGCTCGGTCTCACGCCATTTCAGTCGACGGCGATTGCGGCGGGGCTCATCCTCCTCCTGACGGCGGTGTTCGGACGCCATCTGATTCCGTACGGTGGGGGCGGCGGCGCACTGCTCGCACTGCCGCGCGGCATCATCGTCTTTGTCGGCATGACGGCGTTCATCGCCTTCCTCAGCGAGGGGGCGGTCATGGACTGGGGCGGCGTCTACCTGACCACCGTGCGCGGCATGGATCTCGCGCTTGCGGGGCACGGGCTATTCCGTCTTCTCCGCCGCGATGCTCACGATGCGCTTTTCTCGGCGACCGTGTCGTCCAGCGCATCGGCGCGCTTCCGTTGCTGTCGGCGGCGCACTGCTCGCGTTCGGCGGGATTCTGCTCGTCATGTTTGCGCCCGTAGATGCGCTGCTCTATGTCGGCTTCTTTGCCATCGGTATCGGGAGCGCGAACATCGTGCCCGTCTTCTTTTTCCCTGATGGGGCGGCAGAACGTCATGCCGGTCAGTGCGGCGGTCTCTGCCGTCAGCACCATGGGATACCTCGGCATTCTCGCGGGACCTGCCGCCATCGGATTCGTCTCCTCACTCACGACGCTGCAGACGGCCTTTGCCATGCTCGCCGCGCTCAGCATCCTGCAGGCAGCGATCGGGTTCTATGTATTCAAACGCATCAAATAAATGGATACAAAAAAACGCCATTTCGTACGAAATGGCGTTTTTCTATCCTACTGTGCCAGCGCGTTGACCTTCTTGGCAAGGCGTGACTTCTTGCGTGCTGCAGCGTTCTTGTGGTAGACGTTGTTTGCAGCAGCCTGGTCGATGGACTTGTATGCTGCGACGAGGAGGGTTTTTCGCCTCATCTGCGTTGCCGGCAGCAACAGCATCGTTGACGCTGCGGATGGCACGGCGGACGCGCGTCTTTTCTGCAACATTGCGTGCATGGCGCTTGGCGTCAGATTTTACACTCAGAATGGATGCCTTAATGTTTGGCAAATCGTTCACCTCCTCAATGAAAAAAATGTACTGCGTCATTCTATCACACGGGACAGATAAAATGCAATATTTTTTTCGGGACGCTATAAGGGGGCAGTCTTGGGCGCTGTATTCTAATTTATTATTGTTTCTGCGCTTGCCATTGCAAGAATCATATATTATAATCATGCTACGATAAATGATGTAGAGACGCACAACAGCACAGTTTTTCAAAAATTTTTTTGAAAATTGAAAGAAAAAGGCAGGAAATTTCTTTTCGTGTATCGAATACCTACCTATGAAACAATAAGCAGGGGGAGAATACGAGAAGAAATGCGTGGAAAAAGAAGCTGAAATGCGTTTCAAATCGGCAGAAACATGGCGTGTCGAACAAGTGCACCATAGACTTCGTCGATCAGCCATTGCATACATGGTGGGGATACCGCCCGGTATCCGTGAGGAGAATGTCCTATGAGAAAGATTGAATGCTTGGCAATGATTCTGGCAGGCGGGCAAGGCAGCCGCCTCGGCGCACTGACGAAGCGCGTCGCAAAGCCCGCTGTTCCGTTTGGCGGGAAGTACCGCATCATTGATTTTCCGCTGAGCAACTGCGTGAATTCCGGCATTGAGCGCGTCGGCGTGCTGACGCAGTATCGTCCGCTGAGCTGAACCAGTACCTCGGCTCGGGCAGTGCATGGGATCTCGACAAAGCGCGACGGCGGACTCTTCGTCCTGCCGCCGTATGCGCGCGAGAAGGGCGCGGACTGGTATCGCGGCACAGCGGATGCCATCTATCAGAACCTTAACTTCATTGATATGTCGGATCCTGACTATGTGCTCATCCTCTCGGGCGATCACATCTACACGATGGACTATGCGTGGATGCTCGAGCAGCATAAGAAGACGAAGGCAGAGGCGACCATCGGTGTCTTTGAGGTGCCGTGGGATGAGGCGCCGCGCTTTCGGCATCATGAACACGGACGAGACTGGACGCATTATCGAGTTCGAGGAAAAAGCCCGCGAAGCCGAAGAGCAATCTCGCGTCGATGGGCATCTATATCTTTCAGCCGCGACTATTTGGAGAAATATCTCACGGCAGATGCAAAGAGCGAGACATCCAGCCATGATTTTGGCAAGGACATCATTCCAAAGATGCTGACGGACGGCGGACGCCTGTATTCGTATGCATTCAACGGCTATTGGAAGGATGTCGGTACGATTGAGAGTCTCTGGCGAGGCAAACATGGATCTCCTGCAGGGACGAGCCTCCCGTTTGAGCTGTCGGGCAAGTGGCGCATCTACTCGTTCAATCCGTCGATGCCGCCGCAGTTCGTCGGCAAGGAGGCGCATATCGTGCGCTCGATGATCAGTGAGGGGCGATGATCCTCGGGACGGTCGAGAACTCCGTGATCTTCCGGGCGTGCGTGTTGCCAAGGGCGCCGTGGTACGCAAACTCCGTTCTCCTGCCCTCGGCGCGCGTCGGCACGGACGCGGTGGTGGACTACGCCATCTTGGCACAGAATGTCACGGTCGACGCGGGTGCACAGGTCGTCGGTGAGCAGTCACAGATCGCCGTGATCCCCGAGGGGAGACGGTGACAGCTGCAGAGAGTGAGCAGCAGGTCGGCTGAACTGCGGGGAATGGAAAAGGTGAGACGATGAACACTATCATGGGATTGATCAATCTGCAGGAGGACGGCTCGCTGATTCGTGAGCTTGCCGACCGCCGTGCGGTGGAATCCATTCCCTTTGCGGACGATACCGCCTGATTGACTTTGCCCTGTCGAGCATGGTCCAATTCCGGCATACACAAAGGTGGGCGTGATGCTCCCCAATGAGCCGCGTTCTGTCCTCGATCATCTGCGTTCCGGCAAGGATTGGGATCTGGCACGCCGCCACGACGGGCTCTTCTACCTTCCTGCGGCGCCTGATGAGACGCAGCAGCGTAAGGGCGATCTCAAGAATTTCTATCATAACCTCGACTTTCATCGAGCACGCTCGGTGGACTATATTCTGCTCGCAAACGGCAGCTTCGTCTACAATGTGGACTTTGACGAGGTGCTGCGCTTCCATCAGAATACGGGCGCGGACATCACGCTCGTCTCGCATACGACCGAGGATGAGAACACAGGGCAGCAACGTGGTCATTGAGACGGCGGAGAACGGGCTCATTCTCGATATCACTGAAAAGCCTGTCGCCTACGAGGGGATGAAGGTCTCCATGGGCGTCTACCTGATGGAGAAGGATGTCTTTGTCGAGTGCGTCCGCTATGCCTACGAGCATGGCGGGCAGAGGTTCCTGCTCGACGGCATCATCCGCCGCGCTGCGAACTATACGATGTTTGCCTATGCGCACGACGGCTATATGGCGCATGTGGACTCGATGTCCACGTACTATCGTGCGAACATGGAGATCCTCGACCCCGTCGGTCTGGGAGGGAGCTCTTTCATGGGCGAGCGCCCGATCTATACGAAGATCAGGACGGCGTCCCCGTCCAGTACAAGGACACGGCGAAGGTGGAGAACTCTCTTATCGCGAACGGCTGCGTCATACGCGGCGAGGTGGAGAACAGCATCCTATTTCGCGGTGTGACCGTCGGACGCGGGGTGAAGATCCGCAACTCGATCATCATGCAGAGATGCGACATCCAGAATGGCGCACTCGTCGAGAACGTCATCTGCGATAAGAATGTCGTCATCACGGCGGATAAGTGGCTGAAGGAGCCATGGAATACCCGCTCGTGATACGCAAGAATGCGACGATATGGGTGTATAGGATTTGTCGAAGCCGCTTGCGGCTTCTGGTTTTGCTTTTGGGGATGCCTGCCGCGGCGGGAAGCGGAATAAAGGGAACTCTCGGGGCGTTGGAAAAGGGTGGACGTTTTGGCACATAAGGAAAAGATAGTAAGACCTGCAGGGAAGTCTTACGAGAACGATGAAGAAAGATCCTGAAGAGCCGCTTTATCACAACGGCGCATGTTCTCTTTGGGCGGGATCTCGACGAGCTGACCGAAGCTGAGATCTACAAGACGATTGCGGCGACGGCAGAGCAGTCCATCTCGGATAACTGGATCAAGACAAATCGGCGGTACACGCAGAAGCGCGTCAAGCAGATCTACTATTTTTCCGTTGAGTTTCTGCTCGGTCGTCTCCTGCGCTCCAACCTCATCAATCTGGGCATTGAGGAGGCGATGAAGGAGGTCCTGCAGGAGTTCAATTTGAAGCTCTCGGACGCCTACGAGGAAGAGCCGGATGCGGGGCTCGGCAGCGGCGGTCTCGGTCGTCTCGCTGCCTGCTTTATCGACTCGCTCGCTGCACACCGTTACCGGGGACATGGCTGCACCATTCGCTATCAGTATGGTCTCTTTGAACAGAAGATCGTCGGCGGCAATCAGGTGGAGTTGCCTGACAACTGGCTGCGCGACGGCTTCGCGTGGGAGTACCGCAAGCCCGATAAGTCCGTCGATGTGAAGTTCTACGGAAATGCCTACATGCGTGAGGTGGACGGCAAGCTGGAGCTTGTCCATGAGGATCCGATGATCGTCATGGCGGTTCCGTACGATATACCGATCGTCGGCTACCACGATGCGACGGTGAACACGCTGCGCATGTGGAACGCTGAGGTCAATCGCGACTTCTCCGACTACGGGACGCTGACCCAGGAGCAGATCCACCAGCGCAATCAGTACCGTGAGTTTGTCGAGTCAATCACGCGCTATCTCTACCCCGATGACAGCACGTTCGAGGGGCGGCGGATGCGCCTCATTCAGGAGTATTTCTTCGTCTCGGCAGGTGTGCAGAGCATTGTTCGTCACTACAAGAAAACGGGCATGAGTATCTACGACTTCGGCAGAAAGATCGGCATCCACATCAACGATACGCATCCTGCACTCTGCGTGGCAGAGCTGATGCGCGTGTTGGTCGATGACGAGGAACTGACGTGGGAGGATGCGTGGGCGATTACGCGCGACACCATCGCCTATACGAGATCACACGATCATGCCTGAGGCGCTGAGACGTGGAATATCGATATGTTCCGTCCGCTGCTCCCGCGCATCTACATGATCATCGACGAAATCAACCGCCGCCACCTCGAAGAGGTGCGCCGCCGCTATCCGGGCGACGAGGAGAAGGTACGTGCCCTCTCCATCATCCAGGACGGTGTCGTGCACATGGCACGGCTCTCCATTGTTGGCGGGCACAGTGTCAACGGCGTGGCGAAGATCACACGGACATCCTCAAGTCGACGACGCTGCGTCAGTTTCTACGAGTACACGCCGCGCAAGTTCAACAACAAGACGAACGGCATCACCATCGCCGCTGGCTGATGGGGCAAACCCTGAGCTGGCTGCCCTGATCGATGAGTCGCTTGGCTCACGCGCATGGCATCGCCACCCGGAGCAGATGGACGGCCTGCATCCCTTTTGTCGAGGATGCGCATTTCCGCAAGCGCCTGATGGAAATCAAGCATCTGCGCCGCGAGGGCTGGCACGCTACATTGAGGCGCGCAACGGCGTGCGTCTGAACCCGGACTCCATGTTTGATATCCAGGTGAAGCGCATCCACTCCTATAAGCGCCAGCTGATGAATATCCTGCATATTATGTATCGCTACCAGCGTGCAAAGCAGGACAAGAACTATCTCACGCTGCCTGTGACCTACTTCTTCGGCGGCAAGGCAGCACCGGGCTACTACATCGCAAAGGAGACGATCCGTCTCATCAATGCCGTTGCCGACCGCATCAACAAGGATCGTTCGCTCAACGACATGATGAAGGTGATCTTCATCGAGAACTTTGGCGTCTCCATCGGTGAGCTGGTCTATCCGGCGGCGGACGTCAGCGAGCAGATCTCGACGGCGTCGAAGGAGGCGTCGGGCACGGGCAACATGAAGTTCGCGATGAACGGTGCCATTACGCTCGGCACGCTGGACGGAGCCAACGTTGAGATCCGCGAGGCAGTCGGCGATGAGCACTGCGTCATCTTCGGGCTGCGCGCCGAGGAGGTCATGGACTACTACGCGAATGGTACCTACTCGGCGTGGGATGAGTACAATACCAATGAGAAAGGTACGCAATGTGATGGGGCAGCTCATCGACGGCACCTATGGAGATTTCCGTTCGCTGTATGATTATCTCACTGCATGCGAACGATGAATTCTTTATTTTGAAGGACTTCAACGCGTACGATGAAGCACGCGTTGAGGTGATGAAGCGGTTCCTTGACAAGGAGGGCTGGGCGCGTACGGCGGCGATGAACGTCGCGTACTCCGGCCGCTTCTCGTCTGACCGCACGATTGACGAATACGCACGGGATATCTGGGACATCAAGCCTTTGATCATCTCCTAACAGCGTATTCGGGGGCAAATAGGAGGGGTTTTATGAAGACGTCGGCACTCAGTGAGTTTGATCTTTATCTCTTTCATCAGGGGACGAATTATCACGCACAGGAAATGCTGGGCGCGCACTTTATCGAACGGGACGGCAAACGCGGCGTCCGTTTTACCGTGTGGGCGCCGAATGCAAAAGTCCGTCAGTGTTGTCGGCGGATTCAACGACTGGGACGCCAATGCGCAGCCCATGCAGCGGATCAGAGACGGTGAGATCTGGGAGACCTTCGTCGAGGACTCGGCGATGGGCGAGATCTCAAGTACGCCATCGAGCCGCAGTGGGGCGGACCGCGCATTATGAAGGCGGATCCCTACGGGTTCTATGCGGAGAAGAAACCGCAGACCGCATCCCGTACCTATGATATGAACCACTATGAGTGGAAGGACGCGGCGTGGCAGGAAAAGAAGGCACACGAGTCCTCCTACGAACGCCCCATGCTCACGTACGAGGTACACGCGGGCTCGTGGCGGCGCACGCTGGACGGTGAGTACCTCTCCTATCGCGATATGGCGGATCAGCTCATCAGCTATGTCAAAGAGATGCACTATACTCACATCGAGTTCATGCCGCTCTGCGAGCACCCCTACGATGGGTCATGGGGGTATCAGGCGACGGGTTACTTCGCCGTGACGAGCCGTTACGGCACGCCCGACGATTTCCGTTACCTCGTCGATACCGCCCATGCGAATGGCATCGGCATCATCATGGACTGGGTGCCGGGGCACTTCTGCAAGGATGAGCAGGGACTGCGCCATTTTGACGGAAAGAATCTCTACGAGGTCCGACAATGAGCAGCGCGCGGAGAACTGGGGGTGGGGCGACCAACTTTTGACTATAGCCGCACGGAGGTGCAGAGCTTCCCTCATCTCGAATGCGCTGTTTTGGTTCGAGGGTTCCACATCGACGGACTGCGCATCGACGCGGTCGCGAATATGCTCTACCTCAACTACGGGCGCAAGGACGGCGAGTGGCAGCCGAACAAATACGGCGACACGGGCAACCTCGAGGCGATGGGTTCCTGAAGAAACTCAACGAGACGATCTTCAAGTATCATCCGCAGGCACTCGCAGATCGCCGAGGATCCACCTCGTGGCCGCTGATCTCAAGCCCGTCTACATGGGCGGCATGGGGTTCAACTACAAGTGGAACATGGGCTGGATGAACGACATGCTCGACTACGTGAGCCTCGACCCGATCTACCGCAAGTGGAATCAGGACAAACTCACCTTCTCGCTCATGTACGCATTCTCCGAGAACTTCGTCCTGCCGCTCTCGCATGATGAGGTCGTGCACGGCAAGTGTTCGCTCATCAGCAAAAATGCCGGGCGACTACTGGCGAAATTCGCGGGGCTGCGCGGCTTCTTCGGCTACTGGATGGCACATCCCGGCAAAGCTGCTCTTCATGGGCGGTGAGTACGGGCAGTTCATCGAGTGGAACTCGACGACAGCCTTGACTGGCATCTCGTCGAGCGGTACCCGATGCATACGAAGATGCTCGCATACTCAAGGCTCTGAATAAATTCTACGTCGATAACAAGGCTCTCTGGCAGGGTCGATTTCGACTGGAACGGCTTCAGTGGATCGACTGCAGCGATAATGAGAACAGCGTCGTCGCCCTCGTGCGGCGCGCCGAGAGCGCAGCGATTTCCTCGTCTGCGTCCATAACTTTACCCCGAGGGTGCGCCACGGCTACCGCATCGGCGTGCCGACGAAGGGCACCTACGTCGAGGTGTTCAACTCCGATCTGGAGGAGTTTGGCGGGAGTGGTGTCGTAAAAGCAGGCGATATCACCAGCGAGGATTATCCGTTCCACGGGCGCGACCAGTCCATCGTCATCACTGTCCCGCCGCTCGCGACAGTGTTCTATCGTCTGAAGGGACAGAGCGGGGCAGGAACGCCGATCAGTGAGACGGTCAAGACCGATGTCGTCGCGGAGCGTCGGCGTGCCGGCGGACGTGGTACGGAGACGGTGGACAAGAAAAAGGTGGCCGTGAAGAGGCTGCGCCGAAAAAGCTGCTGCTAAAGAGGATGCTCTCGAGGCTGAGGCAAAAGGCAACGCCCAAGGCGCACGGCGACGAAGACCACATCTGCCGCGCCGAAGAGCGTACGACGAAGAGTGTTGTCTCCGACGCTGCGGCGGAGGCTCCGAAGAAGCGCACGACTGTCGCCAAGACGGCAGCTGCTGCGGCGGAGACCGAGGCTGCGCCCAAGAAGCGTACAGCGACAAAGCGTACGGCGGCAAAAAGAATGAGGACGCGGTGCAGACCGTGAAGAAGACCGCATCCGCACGCGGGGGAAAAAACGGCGGTGAAGGACACCGAAACGGGCAAGAAGAAAACGGGCATGACCGCCGCCAAGAAGACCGCGCGCAAGACGGTGCAGGATACGGAGTCCGCGCCAAAGAAAGCACGCGCCGCCAAGGTATAACCCGCATACCTCTGCACCGAACACAGGCGGGGATAGAAGAAACGGTCGGATGATTACGGCACCGGCCACATGAGAAGGAGGATATTGGGATGAAGGTACTATATGCAGCATCGGAAGCAGTACCCTTTGTAAAAACCGGCGGACTCGCTGATGTGGCAGGATCGCTCCCTGCCGCCCTCGTCAAGGCGGGCGTGGACTGCCGCGTCATCCTGCCAAAGTACGGGTCGATCGACCCGGAGATCCGCAACAAGATGAAGCATATCTATGACGGCACACTCTATGTCGCATGGCGTGAGAAATTTGTCGGCATCGACTCCTACGAGTATGAAGGCGTGACCTACTACTTCGTGGACAACGAGAGTACTTTAACCGCGAGGGGCTATTGGCTACCCTGACGATGCGGAGCGGTTCTCCTTCTTCAGCCGCGCTGTGCTGAGTGCATTCCCGCATTGGACTTTCAGCCTGACATCATCCACGCCAACGACTGGCACGCGCTCATCCCCGTCCTCCTCAAGCTGGAGCATCCGGATGATCCGCGCTATACGAAAGATCAAGACGCTCTTTACCATCCACAATCTGCGGTATCAGGGCATCTTCCCCAAAAATGTCATGTCGGATGTGCTCAGGGCTCGACTGGAAAGTGCTTTAACAATGGGGACTTTGAGGTTCTACGATGCTGTGAATTTCATGAAGGCAGGGGCTCATCTACACCGACTATATCTCAACCGTCAGCAAGACCTACGCCGAGGAGATCCAGTACAGAGTACTACGGTGAACATCTCGACGGACTCCTGCGCAAGCGTCAGAAGGATCTCTTCGGGATTGTCAACGGCATCAACAACACGATCTACGATCCGAAGACGGACAAGGAGATCTATGTCAACTATGACGTGAAGAGCGCTGCCGAGGGCAAGGTCGACAACAAGGTGCGCCTGCGGCGAGGCTCGGGCTGGCCGAGTCGCGTCGTACGCCGCTCGTGGCGATGATCACGCGCCTTGTGCCGAACAAGGGCATCGACCTCGTCACGCGCATCATCGACGAGATGCTCGAGCATGAGGATATGCAGTTCGTTCTGCTCGGGACGGGCGAACACGACTATGAGAGTGGTTCAAGGAGCTGGCGTGGCGGCATCCGACGAAGGCGTCGGTCAATATTCGCTTCTCGAATCAGCTGGCACAGCGTATCTATGCTGGATCGAACATCTTCCTCATGCCGTCAACCTTCCGAGCCGTGCGGGCTCGGACAGCTCATCGCCATGCGCTATGGCTCGATCCCTGTCGTGCGTGAGACGGGCGGTCTGAAGGATACCGTCGTCCAGTTCGATCGTTCCGACCCCGACAAGGGGAACGGCTTCCTCTTCTACGAGTACAACGCACATGAGATGATGTATGCGGTGAAACGCGCGCTTTCCGTCTACGAGAACCTGCGTGAGTGGCGTCAGCTCGTCTATACGGCGATGAAGGCGACTATAGCTGGACGCGTTCGGCAGGGGAGTACAAAGCTCTACGAGCGCCTTCAGAAAAAAAGAAATAACAGATTTTAGCTGATTTGTAAGAGTTTTTCCACAAAACCGCTGGTGAATTCGTTTGAACGATAATGAACGATTCGCCAGTGGTTTCTGTATATAACACAGAAGGAAAGGAGAGGCACTATGCTGGAATCCTATCAGGGTAGAACATAATTCGCAGAACATCTACTTCCGCTCCATCGTCGGCGCGGCGGAGGCGGGGGAGCGGATGCGTCTCGGCCTGCAGCTCCGCACGGGTGAGCCGGTGCGGCAGGTGCTCTTGCGGCTTTGGCAGGATCAGGCGGGGAGCAGCTTGTCACGCTCGTGTCGCATGATGCGAATGCTGCGCAGCAGTTCTACAGGCGTGGATCGAGCTGCCGGATCACGGCTGCCTTCTCTGGTACTACTTCATTATCACGATGGAGAGCGGCACATATTTCTATGGGAACAACGCGGAGATGCTCGGCGGCGTCGGCGCACTCTATCGCGAGCAGCCGCCCTCCTATCAGGGTGACGATCTACAATCGCGGGCGCATACACCGGACTGGTTCAAGAACAGCGTCATGTATCAGATCTTCCCCGACCGCTTTGCGCGTGCGGGGATACCATCGTGCGCAAGAAGGGCGCTGTCATCCGTACGGACTGGACGGACGACCCGATGTATCTCAAGGATCCCGACACGAAGGAGATCATCGCCTATGACTCTTCGGCGGAAATCTGCGCGGGGTCGTGGAAACTCGACTACCTCGAAAAACGGCATTTCGTGTATCTATTTCAACCCCGTGTTTGAGTCCGAGCAATCATCACTACGATACGGGTGACTATCATCGCATCGACCCCATGCTGGGCGATATTGAGGATTTCCGCCGTCTCGTCGCGGCGGCACGAGGACGCAGCATCGCATCATCCTCGACGGCGTATTCAGCCACACGGGGAGCAACAGCATCTACTTCAACCGTCGGAAGCAGTATGATTCGATTGGCGCATATCAGTCAGAAGGATCGCCGTACTACTCGTGGTACCGTTTTCGCAATTTCCCGAACGAATATGACTGCTGGTGGAATTTTGACACCCTGCCGAACGTCAACGAGACGGATCCGTCACCATGGACTTCATCATCACAGGGAGGACAGCGTCCTCCATCACTGGATGAACGAGGGGATCGCGGGCTGGCGTCTGGACGTCATCGACGAGCTGCCGCCGACCTTCTCCAAGACCTTCTTTGCCGAGCTCGAAGCGCAGTCCCGATGCGGTCATGATCGGTGAGGTCTGGGAGGATGCGTCGAACAAGGTTGCCTACGGCACGCCGCGTGAGTACCTCTCGGGCAACGAGATGGACTCGGCGATGAGACTACCCGCTGCGCAGTACGATGCTGGACTTCCTGACGGGGGCGGCAGACGGTGCGCTGACGAGTGCGGCGCATGGCGAGCCAGATCGAAAACTAGCCGAAGGAAAATCTCTACGCCGCGATGAACCTCATCAGCGGTCATGACGTGCAGCGCGCCATCACCATCCTCGGCGATGTCCCATACTACGAGGGCATGCCCGCAATCGAGCAGTCGCGCGTGCGCATGACGCTCGATCGAGGCGATACTCGGCATCCGCCGCCTCATCATGGCGACGCTCTGGCAGATGACCTATCCCGGCGTGCCGAGCGTCTACTACGGCGACGAGATCGGGATGCAGGGGGTTCAGGGATCCGTTCAATCGCCGTCCCTACGACTGGGAGCATGGCAATCTCGAGATCCGCGACTGGGTAACGCGCTTCATTGCCGTGCGCAACGGGAACGATGCGCTGCGCACGGGCGACATCCTGCCCTCTACGGGGCGGGCGACGTCATCGCCTGCGCGCACGATCCGCTCCGGGCTACGACGTGTTCAATGAGGAGAAGGGCCCGGTATCTTTGTCGTAGCGTTCAGCCGCAGCCGGACGGAGACGCTGACCGTCGATCTCGACGTGAGCGACTTTGCCTGTGGTGTGTTTGAGGATGTCTTTAAGCCCTCGCGCACCTACGAGGTCGAGCGCGGGCATCTGCGTGTCCGCATCCCGCCGCTCTTCGGCCTGCTCCTGCGCGAGCGACAGGAGGAGCAGCGATACGAGCGCAAGGCGGGCATCCTCCTGCATCCGACCTCCTGCCCTCAAAGTACGGCGTGGGTGACTTCGGCAGGAGGCGTACCGCTTCGTTGATTTCCTCGCAGATGCAGGGCAAAAGGTTTGGCAGATCCTCCCGCTCAGCCCCGTCGGTAGCAGCTACTCCCCCTATCAGTCCATCTCCGCCTTTGCGGGGAACTTTATGCTCATCGACCCCGAGCCACTGGCTGCGCGCGGCTGGCTGAAGGAGAAAGACCTTTTCCTGCCATACGAGGCGAACTCGGGCTTCATCAACTTTGATCGCGTACGCACGTTTAAGAGGAGGTTCTGGAAAAGGCATTCCGTGCCTTCCGTGCGCAGGGGCAGCGGATGCGGATTACCGTGCGTTCTGCGAGAAGGAAGCATACTGGCTCGAGGACTATGCGCTCTTTCACGCGGCGAAGAAAGAGTACGGCGGCGCTGCGTGGACGGAGTGGGATGCAGCGATCAAACGCCGTGACCCTGACGCACTCCGCTCGCTCCGTGAGCGGCAGCGCGATGCGATGGAGCTCGACTACTTCAAGCAGTACGTCTTCCATACGCAGTGGAACCGCCTGCACGACTACGCACGCGCGAAGGGATCGAGATTCTCGGCGATATGCCGATCTTTATCGCGCAGGACAGCGCGGACGTCTGGGCGCATCAGCACCTCTTTGACCTGAACGAGGACGGCACGCCGACACCGTTGCGGGCGTACCGCCCGACTACTTCGCCGTGAACGGGCAGCTGTGGGGAACCCGCAGTACAACTGGGATGCCATGGCGGCGGAGAAGTACGCATGGTGGAAACGCCGCTTCCGTAAACTGCGCGAGCAGGTGGACATCATCCGCATCGACCACTTCCGCGGATTCGAGTCCTACTGGTCGGTGGACGGAAAGGCGGAAACCGCGCTTAACGGCACGTGGCTCAAGGGCCCCGGCAAGGCATTCTTCGACGCGATCGAGGCGACCTCGGCAAACTCAACGTCGTCGCGGAGGATCTCGGCATCATCACGCCCGACGTGGAGCGCCTGCGTGACGACTGCGGCTTCCCGGGATGCGGATCGTCCAGTTCCTCATCGCAGGGAACAGCTCGGGGCGCATCGGTTTCACCGCGCCCGAGAACAGCATCGTCTATGCAGGGGACGCACGACAACAACACCACCGTCGGCTGGTACAACCGCGACATTGACGAGGTGCTGCGCGAATCGCTCGCCAACCTCGTGGGGACGACCTCCGACCGTCCACGGACCATCTGCCAGCGTCTCATCAAGGCGGCGTACGCCTCACGTGCCCGCATGGCGATCATCCCATGCAGGACATCCTCGGGCTCGACGAGCGCGCGCGCATGAACACCCGGGCACCGTCGGGCTCAACTGGCGCTGGTGTCTCAAGAGACTATCTCCTCGAGATCGACCGCAGAAAGCTCAAGGCACTCTGCGTGCGCTATCGGCGGTGAGAATGGGAGAGTGTTGAGCAGATCAAATGGGCAGCGGCACGTGACCGACATGGTCTTCGTGCCGCGCCCTTTCTCTTCTTTTCTGCATTTTATGGTATCCTAGTAAAGAACGATTATGCTGTTTTTCAGGGGAGGAAGAAATCATGGCAGAGTATACGTATACCGTTGAGAAAGGCGTGTCCCGTCTGTGGGGAAAAAGACGCACGTAACGAAGATGAAGGCGCGTCTCATCACGCTCAGTACGGACGAGTTTCTGCGTTCATTACAAGGATGTCAGCCCTATCTCTATCGTGTGTGGCTGTGTGAGCACTGCGGCTTTGCGGCGGATGAAAAACAGTTCGCCTCCGCCGCGCTCAATGCGCATGACAAGGCGAAGATTAAAGAGCTCCTCGAGGGACGCGGATCAATCTCCCGTATGCGGAGGGCGCACGACGGAGGCAATCCGCGCCTACAAGCTCAGGGCTCTACTTTGCCGAGCAGCTGGGCTGGCCGCTGCAGAAACAGGGCGGGCTATCGGATGGGCATGGCATGGGTATACCGCGATACGGACGAGGCATGACAAAGAGGAGAGTGCCTGCGCCGCGCCGCCGAGCTCTATGAAAAATCCGTCATGACGGGCACTATCGATCAACGGCATGACGACAACATGGCGATGTATATCGCGGGCGCGGCATACTACCGTATCGGCGACTTTGAGAAGAGCAACGCAGATGCTCTCGCGTCTTATGGGCGATCAGGAACTGCGTAAGTCCGACGCGAAACTCTTTGAGCGGGCGCAGAACCTCTGGATGGATCTGCGCGAGAAAAAAGCAGAGGCAGAGAGGCGAACTAAATGGCGATTGATATTCCCCGCAGTGGGTGGAGCAGGTACAGCACATCGACTGGGGGCGTGTCAGTGCAGCGGTGGCAGACTACGGGCCCCGTACTCACAGTCCTGCGTGATACCTGGGATCGTGAGACAATCAGCGAGATCGCGGACGGGCATCTCTTCGTCCGTGATGCGGTGCTGAACGAGGCGATTGCGCATAACCTGGGAGCGGACGGCACGATCCGCTCCGTACAGCTCACCTCGCACGCGGACGGTCATCTCGGCGTCGTCTGCACAACGGACAAGAAGTACAAGCGAGTCGAACTCTCGGGAACCATCAAGGAGTTTGTCCACACAGGGGATAAATCCTACGCAGTGTACCATGTGGACAGAAAAAAACTTCCCGACCATGGATTTGTTCGTGGCTTTTTCACGCCTCTCGCTCGCGATGACGGAGCGTTTGGTTGGACGGCTCGATGTATCGGATCGCATCCCTGTGGATATCAGAGGCAACGATGTGACGGTGGACTTCCACGACGTCCTCGCGGCGTCGCGTCTCGGCACAACGAGGTTCCGCAGGGCATCCGCTGCTGAGCATAGTGGAGATCGAGGTGCGACGGTGAAGGAAGGCGGCATCATGTTTGATACGCGCCTGAACGTGCCCGACGATGTGAAGGATGCACTGCGCGCCATTTTGCAGGAAAAAGGCTGCTGCATCGCAGAACAGCATAGAAGAAGGAGACGGACATTGATGAGGGCGATTGATTCAGCTGCTCTGTATCGCGATGCTTGCTGCATGGATCCAGCCGCAGGCGGCGGACGCGGCAAAGGCGGAGCCCGTAACCGAGAAGATCATCTTCATCCCGCATGACAGTCGTCCGATCTCGAGCACGCAGACGGCGGATGTCGTGACTAAGGCGGGCTACGAGGTCGTCGTTCCCCCGACGGAGCTGCTCGGCAGTCGTGAGGATCTTGGTCACCCCGATCAGCTCTGGACATGGCTGCATGAGAATATCGCACAGCCCGGCGTCAAGGCGGCGGTCATCTCCTCGGATGCGATGATCTACGGCAGTCTCGTCGGTTCGCGCAAGCACAACGAACCGCGTGCACGGGTACTCGCACGCGCGTCGCGTTTTGAGAACTCCAACGTGCGAATCCGAAGATCACTCTATGTCTTTGGGTCCATCATGCGCACACCGCGTACGGGCGAGGCATCGGGGCACGAGGAGCCTGAGTACTACCGTCGCTATGGAGCTGACATCTTCCGCTATACCGTTCTGCGTGACAAGGAGGAGGTCGAGGGGCTTTCCCGCCGTGAGCGCAAGGGTATGCCTTCCTCCGCGCCTCATTCCGAAGGAAGCGCTGACGGACTGGATGGGACGGCGCGAGAAGAACTACGCTGTCAATGGGTTTCTCATCAACCTGATGCGTAAGCATGGGACCTTCCGCTATCTCGCACTTGGACGCGATGACAATACGCCGTTTCTCAGAACACACCTTGAGAGTCGCCATCTTTCGGCGGTCGGTGCGGATCTCGGAAAGACGCGGTTTCAGACCATGGCGGGCATTGATGAGATTGCCCTTCTCATGCTGACGCGTGCCGTGAACGAGCAGCGGCACGAGATCCCCTTTGTCTTTGTCCGCTACAACTGGGGACGCGGAGCGGATACCGTACCCGCTTACTCCGATGAGAAGATCGCGACGTCGATTGGCGACGCGGTGGCGGCAGCAGGTGGGCTGAGTGTGCGTGCCCCGGAGAAGGCGGATGTTGTCCTCACGGTGAATACGAACCCCGACGGGCGCACCTACGAGGCGAATATGCCCGTCAATGATGGTACGCCGCGCGAGGCACGGCATCGCCGCCGATATCGTATCTGATTATGTGGCGAAGGGATACCCCGTGGCGATCGCTGATATTGCCTTTGCCAATGGAGCAGACAACGCACTCATGGCAGAACTCCAGCGACGCAGCCTTCTCTATAAGATCCGTGCCTATGCGGGATGGAATACCCTACGAACAGCTCAGGGCTTTGCTCTTGGGTGAGGGATGCTCGTCCGTCACATGAATGCGGACGCCGTCGACCATCTGCTCACAACGCGCTACCTCGATGACTGGGGGTATCAGGCGAATGTGCGCAATACGATTGCGCGCCAGCTCACGTGGCTGCGCGGCGATGGCTTCTGGAAGCCTCGGCACCAGATGGATGCCGTCTCCGTACGCTCCTCGCGCATGATGAACCGCTTCATCGAGAACAATCTGCCGCCGATGGCAGAGGTAAACAGCGTCGTTGTGACGTTCCCGTGGAACCGTATGTTTGAGTCCGACATTCAGCCGGAGCAGCGCGGCTTTGCCTATGAGTTCTTGGAAGGAAAGAAGTGATGTGCTGAGATGGCGCTGCACTGATTAAAACCACCATATACGAAAAACACGATTGTTGTTCATTTTGAATGGCAACCGTGTTTTTTATTGTGCATTGATCCTTTGAAGTTGTTCGTAGAGATATGGAATATCCTTTATGATCGTTTCCCATAGCAAGGCCTTATCTGCGGACTCGTACTCTATTTTCCACCCAATGCAAAAAAATTCTTTAGACAGCACAGTGCTTTGTACGATACAATAATGTAGGAATCAAAGAGAGGAGGCGGCGCAATGAATGCGGCGGCACAGGCACAGAGCGGCACGGGAATTTTGCCGCGAAGTGGAAGGGGCAGGGGATACGAGAGGGCGAGGCCAGAAATTCTGGATGGAGCTCCTCCGCAGCGTCTACGGCGTAGAAAACCCTGCCGACCTGCTCGTCTTTGAGCAGCAGGTACAGCTCGACCACACGAGCTTTATTGACGTGATGATCCTACGACACGTCATGATCGAGCAGAAAAAGCCTCGGAAAGAAAGCTGACCGACCCGATCCGCCAGAGCGACGGCACCCTCCTCAAACCCATCGAGCAGGCGCGCCGCTATGCGGCGGCACTGCCGTACTCCGCGCGCCCGCGCTGGATCGTCAGCTGCAACTTCGCACGGTTCCTCGTCTACGATATGGAGACGCCGAATGCCGAGCCGCAGGAAATCCTCCTCGCCGACCTCGAGCGCAGGGCATATCGCCTGAACTTCCTCATTGATGCGGGTGATGCGCACATCCAAAAGAAATGGAGGTCTCCATCCAGGGCGGGCGAGCTCGTCGGCAGACTCTACGACGCCCTCGCCAAAGAGTACCGCGACATGAGCGACCCACAGCCAGAAAGAGCCTCAACATCCTCTGTGTCCGTCTCGTCTTTGCCCTCTACGCCGAGGACGCAGGGTCTCTTCAGCAAGCACGCCATGTTCCATGACTACCTGCGTGACGTGCCGCTCGCGTACTTCCGCCAGACCCTCATCCAGCTCTTTCGCGTGCTCGATACACCGATCGAGGCCGCGACCCGTACCTCTCGGATGCCCTCGCCGCATTCCCCTACGTCAACAGGGGGACTCTTCGCAGAGGAGAACATCGAGATCCCGCAGTTCACACAGGGAGATCGTCGATGTCCTCTTGGAGGATGCAAGCGCGGGCTTCGACTGGGCGCGATCAGCCCGACCATCTTCGGCGCGGTCTTTGAGTCCACCTCAACCCGCCACGCGGCGTGCGGGCGGGATGCACTACGAGCATCGAGAACATCCACAAGGTCATCGACCGCTCTTCCTCGATGCTCTGCGCGACGAGCTCGCGGCGGCAAAGGCACTAAAGACCGAGATCGCGCGCCGCAGAGCACTCCTCGCCTTTCAGGATAAACTCGCGGCGGGGCGGTACTGCTGACCCGCGGCGGGCAGCGGCAACTTCCTCACGGAGACCTACATCTCCCTGCGCCGTCTCGAAAACGAGGTACTGCGCGAGCTCTACGGACAGGAGATCGTCCTCAGGGGCACTCGACAACCCAATCAAGGTGAATATCGGGCAGTTCTACGGAATTGAGATCAACGACTTTGCCGTGACCGTCGCGCGAACGGCACTCTGGATCGCCGAGAGCCAGATGATGAAGGAGACGGAGAGCATCGTCCACATCGCGCTCGACTTCCTGCCCCTGCGGACGTACGACAACATCCACGAGGGAAATGCCCTGCGCATGGACTGGCGTGCGATATTGCCGCCGACGGACGCGGTACGTGTGATGGGAGATCCGCCGTTTAATGGGGAAAAAGGCAGTCAAAAGAACAGAAAAAGATCTGCTTGCTGTTTTTGAAAATAGACGTGGCATAGAAATCTTGACTATGTTTTGTGCTTGGTATCAAAAAGCAGCACGTTACTGTCATGGTACTACTGTACTTGGCGCGTTTGTTTCTACCAATAGCATTACACAGGGAGAGCAGGCACCCGTTTTATGGAATGTCCTGAGCGAAGACTTGCAGCCAATTTTGCTTATCCGACTTTTGTTTGGAGTAGTGAGCGCGTGCGTCAGAACGCGCGCATGTCCGTATGTTATTATCGGATTTGGGGCGAAATGTTTTAGATGTCAAGGAAAAAGCCTTATATCAGAGATGGGACAATGCGCCCTGTTCAGAATATTAGCCGTATTTAACGGATGCACCGATGGTCATTATACAAAGCCGTGTTGATAGTATTTGCAGCGCCCTGAAATGATGTATGGCAGTATGCCGATCGACGACGGATATTTCACACTTTCCGACGACGATGTAGCGGCAATCAAAAAGAACGTGCAGACAACGCTAGTTTATTCGTCGCCCACATAGGGAGGGGCAGAACTCATTCGGAACAGAAAATGGTGTCTCTGGTTGATTGGGGCAAGTCCGAAGGAGTTAAAAACATCTAGACTGATTTGGGAACGCATTGACGGCGTCCGACAGTTTCGTCTGTCTAGTGGACGGGAGCAGACAGAAGAAACTAGCAGACAGTCCGACGTTGTTCGGTGAGATTCGGCAACCTGATACGGATATGCTGGTTATCCCGAAAGTGTCGTCAGAACGTCGCCGCTACATCCCTATTGGATTCGTGCATCCGAGTACGATTGTCAGCGGAGTGCACTCATCATCCCCAATGCTGACTACTATGCATTCGGCGTACTAATGTCCAGCGTCCACAACGCATGGATGCGGTTGGTAGCAGGAGCGTATGAAAAGTGATTATCAGTATTCAAGAATATCGTGTATAATAATTTCCCGTGGTGCACGCCGACCGACGAGCAGCGAGCCGCGATTGAGAAAACGGCACAGGGGATACTGGATGCGCGCGCACGCTATCCCGAGAGCAGTCTCGCCGATCTCTATGATGACGTGACGATGCCGCCCGATCTGCGTGAGGCGCACCGCGCGAATGACCGCGCCGTGATGCGCGCATACGGCTTCTCGACAAAGCTCACGGAGTCGGCGTGCGTGGCGGAGCTGATGAAGCGATATGAGGAACTGGTACAGAGAGGAATAGAGGAGAAAAAGTGATTTCATCCAAGATTCGATTCCCCGTCATCTTTGTGGGGATCTTTGTCGCCGCGATTCTTGCGGCACTCTACTTTGCGACCTTCGGGCGCATGGCGAAGGCAGACCCTGCCGAGAGCATCCAGCTCTACTGCGATGCCTTTGTACGGCAGGATGAGGAGGCGCAGAAGAAACTCATGTCCTACGGTGCACCGACGGATGCGTTCAACATGAAAGGCGGCGTTCGCGAATGCGCTCCAGACGGCGGGAGCGAACCTCTCGCCCGAGGAGGCGGCAAATCGGTGATGCCTATATGGAGTCGCTGAAAAAAACGCATCGAGTCGATACCTCTGTCTCGAGTCAGGGGAAGGGCAGGCGACGGTTGAGGTGACGGTGACGCGGTTCAACATGATGGCAGCACGCGAAGGCAACCTCTCATGCGTTCCCGTATGAAGCTGAACGGAACGCCTGAGGGCTGCGCAAGACGGCCGTCGATGCGACGGCAGACGCCTATCAGGGAACTCCAGCCGATGGGGATGGCGACGTTCTACGTCCCTGTCCGCTACAACGAAAAAGACGCGATATGGGATCCCGCCGACCCTGTGCGGTTTGGCTTTGACCTGTCGAAGCAGACCATGGGCGTAGAGTAGGCGCCTCATCAACACTGCAAAAAACGTCGGGCGGGGTCGATCACTCCCGCGCAGGGCTTTCTTGTCGGGATTTGATGAATGTCGCTCATCGACTTCGTAATTATTCTAACACACGTACAGCAATATGACAGCTTGCTGAAGGAATTATGCGATAAGACGAACAGCTTGATTTTTGTCCGATTCGCTTCCCGAAATAGTACGTTCTTTCAGGTGGGAGGAAAATCGAATGGCAGAGACAGATTGGCAGCATACCGATCAGGTAACGGCAGAGGGGAATCCACGTCGTCCTGAGGGAGATGCGGGGCGTACGATGCTCGCACGGATGAACGAAAAGCCATGCGCATCTCGTGGACTGGGGACTGGGATCTCGCCCTGCACCCAGCGGATACGGTACTCGACATCGGCTGCGGCGGCGGCAATACACTCGCGCGCATGGCAGAGCGCGTGACGGAGGGGCATCTTGTCGGCATCGACTATGCCGAGACCTCGGTGGAGGCGTCGCGCGCCTTCAATGCGGCATTGGTCGAGCGTGGACGGATGGAGATTCTCCACGGCTCGGTTGAGGCACTCCCGTTTGCGGACGGACATTTTGATGCTGCCGTAACGGTGGAGACCTTTTACTTCTGGCCGTCTCCTGAGGAGAGCCTACGGGAGGTTGCACGCGTTGTGCGTGAGGGCGGATCGTTCCTCCTGCTGGCGGAGATCTACGGGCGGGACGACCTGCCGGAGAGCACGCGTGCCAAGGTCGCGGAGTATCAGCTGACGAACCCGACCCCCGCAGAGTTCGAGCACCTCTTCCGCACAGCGGGGTTCCGCGAGGTACAGATTCACCTCAAGGAAGACGAGTACTGGATCGCAGTCGTGGGCGTACGGTAAAGGTTTCCTGGTCAAAAAAAGGACTGCTTAGGAGTCCTTTTTGCTGTGTCGCTATTTCATCCGTTCCTGCACGAATCGGATGAACGCATCCGTTTTTCTCCTGATCGCGGAGTTTTGCCATATACATCTGGTTGCCCATCTGTGGCCACATGACCTCGGGCAGACGCTCACACATGACGATGCTGTCCGCGTAGCGGCTGAGGATTTCCTCATGTGTGTGTGCGTAGCGGTGGAAATCACGCCGTCCCGCGTAGGCACAGCAGCAGTGTACGCCGCAGTCGGGGAGAAGGCGGCGGTTTGCCGTAATCATATCGGCCCAGATTTCATAGACGTCGGTGGAGTGTGCGAAATTCGTCATGTCCGTCGTGTAGCCGCCCGCCGGGCGCATATTGACCTCGAGCCCGACGTAGTCGCCGACGGCGCCGAGCCCTGCTTTTGCCTCGGTCAGGCGGAAGAACTCAAAGTGGACGAAACGGCTGTGTACACGGAACGCCTTCAGCGCGGCGCGTCCCATCCGCTTCACCGTATCTGGGACAGTGGGTACCGTATAGTAGGAGAGGTCGAGCTGATAGAGAACGATGTCCATGACGGTCGGCGGCCAGACGGTCATGGACTCAAAGATCGGGTTCGCATCCGCATCGACGATGGCGTCGTAGGAGCAGATATCGCCTGCGATAAATTCCTCGATGACATAGGGGACGTCGGGCTTTGAAGCGAAGAAATGCCGCAGTTCGTCATGCGTGTCGATGCGGTAAACGCCCGTTGCACCTGCACCGACATCCGGCTTGACGATGACGGGGTAACCGACGGTATCGAGAAAGTCCTCGGCGGCAGAAAGGGTGGTCGCACGGACGAGGCGTGCTGTCGAGATGCCCGCTTTTTGATAGTACGCCTTCATGGCGGATTTACTCTTGATGTGCTCCATGTCTGCACTCTGCCAGCCCGTGCGGATGTTGAAGTCCGTGCGCAGACGGGCGTCATTCATGAGCCAGTGCTCATTGTTGGACTCGAGCCAGTCAATGCGCCCGTACTTGAATGTGAAGAAGCCGACGGCGCGCAGCATTTGGTCGTAGTCGTCGAGTGCAGGGACAAAAGTAGTACTCGGTCAGTGCCTCACGCATCTCGCGCGTGAGCTGGTCGTAGGGAGTATCACCGATGCCGAGAACGTTTACGCCCTTTTTCTTTAAGCGGTCACAGAAGTTCCAGTAGACGTGCGGGAACTGCGGAGATACAAAGATGAAAATTCATACCGTTGCCCTCGTCAATCCTGAAAATTTATTATGGAATCACTGATAAAATGAGGTCTGCCAGATTGGCGTAGATTTTTTTCGTCGAACGAGGTGAAAACCGGACGCGAGTGGTGCTCTGGGAGGATTTTCCGCCGAAGTGCGGGCAAAAAGATGCGTCAAGATGGTGTGCCAGTATCAGTGCTTCTACGATAATATAGGCTATCGAATCTTTGATTTTTTGTCAAGTACGTATTAGAGTAAAATAAAAGGAATTATACGATATAGAAGAACTATCTGCTAGGCACGCGAAAGAGGAAGAAGAGGACGTGTGCCGTCCATACAGCACCGATGGCGATGCGTGCGTGCAGGTGATCGGCGAGAAGGAAGGAGATCCCCATGAGTGTGGAGACCGGGAGCATGATGCGGAGTTTTTCCATCGGTGTCATGCCGCGCCGCCCTTGTCGCATGAGGAGCAGCGTTGTGCGGTAGATGCGCGTCGTATGCAGCCAGTTCTCGAGGCGGCGGGAGCTGCGAGCGAAGCAGTACGCAGCGAGCAGAATGAAAGGGAACGGTCGGGAGAATGGGGAGAAATGCCCCGAGAATGCCGAGTCCGAAGCTGAGAAATCCGAGGATGGAGAAAAAGATTTTTTTCAGGATCATGGTGTAGTATTCCTATCAATGAAATAAATTCTCATGAGCAAGAGAATATCATGCGCGCGAGAAAAAGACAACGCAAGATTTTGTGGTTTCTTCAATTTGTGCTATAATAAAAAATGGTTTTTTAGCGTATATGCTGGGACGCATGCGCTGGCATTGGAGAGGAATGAGACGAACCGCATGATTCGAATGAAAAAAATGTCTCGAAGATATATGAGAACGGTGCTGTGGCACTGGATCATGTGAACATTGAGTTGCCAAGGGAGAGTTTGTCTTTGTCGTCGGAGTGAGCGGCGCGGGGAAATCCACGTTCATCAAGATGCTGTTTCGTGAGGAGCTGCCGACGGAGGGTGAGCTCTTTCGTCAACGGGCACGATGTGGTGCACATGGATATGACCGACGTACCGTATCTGCGGCGCGGTCTGGGGGTCATCTTTCAGGACTACCGCCTCCTGTCGGATAAGACGGTCTATGAGAATGTGGCGTTCGCCATGCGTGTTATCGAGGCACCGCGCCAGATGATTCAGCGGCGTGTCAACGCTGTGCTCGACGTGGTCGGACTGCGTGACAAATATCGCGATTTCCCCTCACAGCTCTCGGGCGGCGAGCAGCAGCGCGTGGCGATTGCCCGCGCTATCGTCAACGATCCTGCAATCCTCATCGCCGACGAGCCAACAGGAAATCTCGACCCGGAGACGAGCTGGGATATTATGGATATTTTCAAGCGCATCAATGCAGCAGGGGACGACGATTGTCATGGCAACGCATGATAAGAACATTGTCGATACGATGCAGCGCCGTGTTGTTGCCATAGAGGACGGCAAGATCGTGCGTGATGAGCAGCGCGGGGGGTACGGATATGAAGATTAGGACGGCGGAGTACTATGTGCAGGAGGTTCTGCGCTCCCTGCGCCGCAACAACTGGATGACGTTTGCGGCGGTCGGTACGGTCGCTGTCTCCCTCTTTATCCTCGGCGTATTCCTCATTCTCGCACTCAATATGAACCGCGCGGCGTCGATGCTCGAATCGCAGGGTACAGATCAGCGTCTATCTAAAGGATGATCTGAGCAAAGATGAAGAGCAGGATGTCGGTGCCAAGATCAAGGCGCTCCAGGGCATCGAGTCCGTGAAGTACGTCGGGCGCGACGAGGCAAAGGAGCGTCTCTCTGAGCGTCTGGGCGAGCAGAAGTATCTGCTCGATGCGCTCGGCGACAAGAATCCGCTGCCGAACGCCTATGAGGTGACTGTACGTCAGCCGGACATGGTGGAGACGGCGGCCAAGCAGATTGAGCGCATGGATGGCGTCGAGTCCGCGAAATACGGGCAGGATGTGGTGGAGCATCTCTTTGATATCACACGTCTGGTGCGTCTCTTCGGCGTTCTCCTGATTCTCCTGCTCGGCGGTGCGACGATCTTTATCATCGCGAATACGATCCGTCTGACGGTCTTTGCGCGGCGGCGCGAAATCGCCATCATGAAGTACGTCGGTGCGACGGATGAGTTCATCCGCTGGCCGTTTCGTATTGGAGGGCATTGTGCTCGGATTTATCGGCGGTGTGATTTCCGCCCTTGTCCTGCGCAGCTTTCTATGCAGGCGTTGTCAACAAGGTATACGATACACTGGCGTTCTTCCCGCTCATTCCGCAGTCGCCGTTTATGACGTATGTGGGGATTGTGATCGTCCTGCTCGGCATGGCGATCGGCGCGGCAGGTGCGTGGGTGTCGCTGAAGCGTTTCCTGAAGGTGTAAGCGATGAATGCAGTGACAAAACGTATCCTCTGTGCAGCTCTCGCTGTCTCCGTCCTTACGGCGGGGCAGGGGATGGGCAGCGAGCCTCGAGGAGGAGCGCGACAGCTATGATGCACAGGTGGAGGATCTGGGACGCCAGAGCGATGAGCTGGCGGGAAAGATCAACTCGCTCTCGGAGCAGAAGAGGATTCTGGATGAGGAAGCAAATGCGGCAATCGCGACGCATAAGGAGCGACGCGCGAGCTGAACAAAGACGCTTGAACGCCTCGAGGAGAACGAGGAGAAACTCGCTGTCACGGAGCGCGAGTACGACCGCAAGAGTGCGGCACTCGGGAAGCGCGTCCGCGATATCTACATCAACGGGCAGATTTCCTATGTAGATGTGCTGTTCGGGGCAAAAGGGATTTCTCCGATTTTCTCACGCGTATGGATCTTCTGAAGCGTGTCATCAAGCAGGATTATGATCTCGTTCATGCCGTGCTTGCCGACCGTGACGCGATGCGTGCGCTCAAGGAGGAGCTGGAGAAGGATCGGGCGGCACAGGAGCCGCTCGAGAAGGAGGCGCGCGAGGCGCGTCTCGCGATGGAGGATAAGGTCGAGAAGCGGCGTGCAATCATCGAGCAGATGAAGTACGATAAGGCGACCATCGAGCGCAAAGCAGGGACGAGGCACGCGCGGCGTCAGAGCGCATCACGCGGATGCTGCAGCGCGGCGGCCTGCGCAACCTCCCCGTGCAGGGCTCGGGCGCAATGATCTGGCCGCTGGGCGGACCGATCACGTCGGACTTTGGCTGGCGTGTTCATCCGATCACGGGCGCACAGCGCTTCCACAGCGGCATCGACATCGGCGGCGATTACGGCGATGCAATCTGTGCGGCACAGGCGGGAACGGTGGAATATGCGGGCTGGATCTCGGGCTATGGCAACGCCGTCATCATCAATCACGGCGGCGGCATATCAACGCTGTATGGACACTGTCAGTCACTGAATGTCAGTGTGGGTGAGAGTGTTTCACAGGGCGATGTGATCGCCTACTGCGGATCTACGGGCAATTCGACAGGTCCGCACTGCCACTTTGAGGTGCGCGAAAACGGTGAGCCGGTCAATCCGCTGTCGTATTTGTAAGCAGGCGGAACGCTGCTCATCAATGAATTGAAGAGGATATGAGCAAAAAAAAGATTGTCTTGACCGCCATGATCTCGATTCTGTGCGGCAGTATGTTGACGGTGCTTGCGGCGGGGGTATTCCTGCGCTCGATGGGCATCTACGGCGATGATGTTATCCGCCTGTTCGGCGTGATGAAGTTCATCCAGTCGCGTTACGTGGACGCGCCCGACACCAGTACACTCGTGGATGGTGCCATCGACGGGATGGTTGCCTCTCTCGGTGATCCGCATTCGGTCTATATGCCGCCCGAGATGTTCCGCACGCTGCGTCAGCGAGACGGAGGCTCGTTTGGCGGGATCGGCGTGACGATGGGCTTTAAGGACGGGACGGTAAAGATCATCTCCGTGCTTGACGGAACGCCCGGTGAGGCAGCGGGACTGCGCGCGGGTGATGAGATCCTCGCCGTGGACGGTGTGCCGACGAGCGAGCTGCCGAGTGAGGAGGTCGCTCTCCGTATCCGTGGTGAGGTCGGGACGCAGGTGACGCTGCGTATCCTGCATGACGGCGCGGAGCAGGATGTGACGATCACGCGCGATGTGATACAGGTACACTCAGTGCGCGGTGTGATGCTCGACGGGACGACGATCGGCTACATCCGCATCGCGTCATTTGCCGAGCACACGGGCGATGAGTTCGCCGCAGAGATGGCGCGTCTCGGTGAGGCGGGCATGACCTCGCTCATCATCGATCTGCGTGAGAATCCGGGCGGATTGATTACGAGCTGTGTTGCCGTCGCCGAGCAGATTGTACCGGCGGGGCCGATCGTCTCTGTCATCAACCGCGACGGCGATACGGAGGTTTACCGCTCGCATCTCGAGGCGCGCAAGTATCCGATTGTTGTGCTCATTGATGAGAACAGTGCGAGCGCGTCGGAGATTCTGGCAGGGGCACTGCAGGATACGGGCGCGGCGACCATCATCGGCACGACTTCCTATGGGAAAGGGTCAGTGCAGGCGGTAATGCCGCTCTTCCACGATGATGGGCTGAAACTGACGATTGCCAAGTACATTACGCCGAACGGCCGCTCCATCGACGGCACGGGCATTACGCCGGATATTGTCGTCGAGCGTTCGCCGCAGGATACGACGGATGTCCAGTTCGAGGCGGCAAAGAAGTACCTTGAGGAGCATCCAAGTCTTTAAGGAAGCACGGATAAACACAGTCCTTCCTTAAGGGAAAAATAACCGTATACTAAGGTGAATATAGCGCCCTTGCTGTAGCATGGGCGCATTCTTATCGGGATGAAAAGGGATTCCATAAGTTGAGGTGGTTATGATGAAGAATAGGCGCCAGCGTGCTTTTGCCGCGCTCCTCGTGGGCGCAGTGCTGACATTCCCACTGTCTGCGGATGCGATGCGGCTCAGCCTCGAAGATGCGATTGATACGGCACTTTCGGCGAATACGGGACTGCGCATCACGCGTGAGGGGAACGCTCTGCCGATGCCGCCTTGCGTCAGGCACGTGGGAAGAACAGCATCTCGGTCGGAGCGAGCGATAGTCTGCGTACATCGAAGACGAGCGATGCGAGTGAGCAGGCGAGCAACGGGGTCAGCCTCTCGGCCAGTCTGCCGCTCTACAGCGGCGGAGCGAATGAGGCGCGGATTCGTGCGGGGGAGATCGGCGCACATGCGGCGCACCTGACAACGGAGCGTGCGCGTGAGGAGCTGAAATACGGGTGATTGCTGCCTACTGGAATGCGGCAGAGGCAGCGAAGAAGATCGAAGTCCAACGCGACAGCGTGGACAAAGTACGACGCCCATCTGCGGAATGTCAACGCACTCTACGAGGCAGGAGCACAGGCCAAAATCGACGTGATCCGTTCCTCGGTGGAGCTGTCGAATGCACGGCAGGAGCTTATCCGTGCCGAGAGCAGCTACGAGGTGAACCTCGCGGCTCTGCGCAATCTGCTCAACATTGACCGATCCGAGCCCCTGCAGCTGACGACAGAGGTTACCTACGAGCCGTTTGGCACGGCACTGACGGACTGCATTTCCTACGCACAGCGCACGCGGCAGACCTCGCTGCACAGCGTGAGACGCTGCAGCAGCGCGAGCTGGCGGTGGATATTGCGCGCGCGGGGAAGAAACCGACGGTGAATCTGACCCTCGGCACGGGGCTGACGAGCCAGTTTCGTCCGCACAGCGACACGTCCTCTGATGTGTCTGCCTCGGTCGGTGTGAACTGGAACATCTTCGACAGTGGTGTGACGCGCGGTGCCATCGACGCGGCGGAGGCGGAGCGTGACATCGCCCTCTTGAATGTCAAGAAAACCGAGGAGAGCATCGATCTGAATCTGCGGCAGGCGTATCTCAATATGCGCGAGGCGGAGCAGCGCTTTACCTCGACGGGGATGCCGTGCGTCAGGCAGAGGAGGATTACCGTATTGCATCGGAACGTTACCGTGCGGGCGAGGGCATACTCCTTGATATTCTCGATGCGCAGACTGCGCTCACAACAGCGCGGCAAAATGCACTCAGCGCACGATACGACTATGCACGCTATCGCGCACAAGTGGAGAGCCTGATGGGGAAGGAACTCTCTGCGGAGGAACACGCGGCAGCAGAGGGACTGCCCGCCGTGACCGCTGAGGAGCGTACGGCGGCACGGGCGGCATACGCTGAGGGGACGGATGCCGCAGCGCGGGGGGTGAAATCATGAAACGCAGAACAATCATCGGCATCGCCGTTTTGACCGCCGCCCTGATTGCCGGCGGCGGGTATGCCTACTATACGAGAGCGCGGCCAACGAAGCGGCGAAGGACGTTCCGACGGTCGTCGCCGAGCGCATGAACATCAAGTCCACCGTCGAGGCGACAGGAACGATCCGTCCCGTGGACTCCGTTGAGGTCAGCTCGAAGATCACGGCGCGCATCAGTTCCGTGCTCGTCAAGGAGAACGATACCGTGACGGCGGGGCAGATCGTCGCCACCCTCGACGGCAAAGACTATGAGGCAAAGCGCGATCAGGCACAGTATCGCGTAACGAATACGCGCGCGAAGTACAACCGCATGAGCTATCTGAGAGCATCGGCGCAAAGTCGAAATCCGATCTTGAGGATGCAGAGTACAACTACGATACGGCGCAGTCCACGCTCGAGAGGCGAACTCCGACGCGAATGAGACGATCATCACCGCACCGATCTCGGGCGTGGTCGTCGGCGAGCCGAAGAACGCAGGGACGATGGCCGTGCAGGGATCGGATAATCCGACGGTCATCATGCGCATCGCAGACCTCTCAAAGAAGCAGATCAAGGCGAAGGTGGACGAGACGGACATCGGCAACATTCGCATCGGACAAAGTGCGACGTTTAGTGTGGATGCCTTTACAGATAAGACATTTACGGCACGCGTCTCCAAGATTTCGCAGACGGATGTGACAAACGGTTGGGATACGAGCTCGTCGAGTTCTTCCTCCGCCGCATCGAGTGCGAGCGTCATCTACTACTATGTCACGCTGGATGTGGATGATCCCGATAACCTCCTTCTCCCTGCTATGACGGCGCGTGTCGTCATCGACACAGCGGATAAGGATAACGCTCTCGTCGTGCCGCTCTCTGTGCTCAAGACGGATGCAGCAGGGGCGTATGTGCTCGTGCTGAACGACGACGGGACACAGGAACAGCGGTATGTCGAGACGGGGATCTACAGCGATGAGTATGTCGAGATCCTGTCGGGGCTGAGTGAGGGCGAGCGCATCGTCAACAGCTATACGGCGAAGAAATCGACGAGCGGCACGAAGGATCACGGCGGCCCTCCGCCGATGTGATCGGAGGTCATGATGCAAAGCAAAGAGACGAGCACCATTCGCCTGCGCGGCATCCGCAAGGTCTACCGCATCGGCGGTGAGATGCTGGCCGCACTGGACGGCATCGACCTCGATATCCGACGTGGGGAGTTCGCTGCGCTCATGGGACCCTCAGGCTCAGGAAAATCCACGCTCATGAACATTCTCGGCTGCCTTGACCGTCCCTCGGAGGGGTCGTATCGGCTCGACGGCGATGAGGTAGCGGGTCTCGACGACGATGCGCTTGCCATGACGCGCAACAAGAAGATCGGGTTCGTCTTTCAGAACTTCAACCTGCTGCCGCGCATCTCGGCGCTCGACAACGTCGCTCTGCCGCTCGTCTATGCGGGGTGGGGGCGCCACGAGCGGACGGAGCGCGCACAGGAGATGCTTGCCGCCGTGGGGCTTGGCGATCGCGGACAGCATCTGCCGAACGAGCTCTCGGGCGGGCAGCGGCAGCGCGTCGCCATTGCCCGTGCTCTCGTCAACGATCCGCATATCATCATGGCGGATGAGCCGACAGGAAACCTCGATACGAAGTCCACGACGGAGATCATGGATATCTTTGAGCGGATGCACGAAAAGGGGCACACGATCATCCTCGTCACCCATGAGCCGGAGATCGCCCTGCGCGCGAGCCGTCAGCTTCTCGTGCGTGACGGAAAGATCACGCGTGATGAGGGAAGGGGTCGTGATGGATGTTGTTTAAGGAATGCTTCGGCATGGCGGTGAACGCACTGCTCGCCAACAAGTTGCGCTCCCTCCTCACGATGCTCGGCATCATCATCGGCGTGGGCGCGGTCATCGCCATGGTCTCTATCGGCATGGGCGTGCGTACGAGCGTCTCGGACTCTTTCGCGAGTCTCGGGTCGAATATGCTCATCGTCATGCCGGGCTCGTCCAATCAGGGCGGTGTACGCGGCAAGGCGGGTACGCGAAAGTCCCTGAAATACGACGATGCGAAGGCGATTCAGAGCAAGATCAAAGGCATTGACTATGTATCGCCCACCGTCTCGAGCTCCTATCAGGTCGTGAACGGCAACCTCAACTGGAATACGCAGGTGGATGGCGTGACGCCGGAGCTGATGCAGATCCGCTCGCTGAAGGTGGAGAACGGGACATTCATTACGACGAGCGATATGCAGAAACGCAGCCGCGTTGCCGTGATCGGCCCGACGGTCGCGTCCAACCTCTTTGGCACGGAGAATCCTGTCGGAAAGAATATCCGCATCAACAATCAGCCGTTCAAGGTCATCGGCATTACGGCGAGCAAGGGCCAGTCCATCGGACAGGATCAGGACGATGTGATCTACATCCCTCTGACGACGGCGCAGGAGCGTATGCTCGCCATCACGCACGTGCACTCCATCAATATACAGGTCTCCTCGCCCGAGAAAATGGATGAGGTACAGGCGGATATTGAGACACTCCTGCGTCAGCGGCATCACATCCGCACGGGCGCGGAGGATGACTTCAACGTCCGCAACATGACCAGCCTCATGGAGAGCTTTACCGAAAATACGAATATGCTGACGCTCCTCCTCGGCTCGATCGCGGGCATCTCGCTGCTCGTCGGCGGCATCGGCATCATGAACATCATGATGGTCTCCGTCACGGAGCGCACACGTGAAATCGGCATCCGCAAGGCACTCGGCGCAACCTCATCGAACGTGCTCATGCAGTTCATGATTGAGTCCATGGTCATCGGCATCGTCGGCGGTGTGCTCGGCATCATCCTCGGTATCTCCATCTCGAAGGCAATCGGCGGATTCGGCGGACTGAAAACCACTATCGCCGTCCTGCCCATCCTCGTCTCCTTCTCCTTTGCCGTCGGGATCGGCCTCTTCTTCGGCATCTATCCCGCCCGTAAAGCCGCACGCCTCGACCCGATCGATGCCCTGCGGTATGAGTGAATCCATACAATACAAAAGCGACTGCTGTACGAAGGGGAACCACGTACAGCAGTCGCTTTTCTACCGAAATACTTATTGATAATCAGCGCCATAAAGACGAGATCCTCGGTCTCGGAGGCATTGGCAATCGCGTGCACTTCGCCGTCCGCGCAGAATGTTGTCGTACCTGCGCCGATCTCGATCTCCTTGCCATTGTCGTTGTAGCGGGCACGTCCCGAGAGGATGTGATACGTCTCCGTATTGCCCTCGTGCTTGTGTGCGCCCATCGACGCATGGGGCGGGATCGTCACACGCGCGAACATGGCGCACTTTCCGTCCAGTTCCTTCGGCGTGAGGAGCTTCTGAATGTGGATCGTACCGTTGCCGCCAAAGCGCTTCTCGGCATCAATGTGCTCTGATTCGATGATTGCCATGAGTGAATCTCTCCTTTGTCCATACACATAAGATTCGATACAATGAACGATGAAGCACGCAGAAGAACGTGCTATATTCTAAATATTCGCGGTGGAGCCGTATTTTCCTTTTTAGGATTTATAAATTGAGTAAATCTTAGGAATCGCTGATAAAATGAGGTCTGCCAGATTGGCGTAGATTTTTTGTCCGATTGAGGCAGCAAACCGGACGCATAGCGAGGGCTATGTGGAGGATTTGCTAACGAAAAGCGGGCGAAAAAGATGCGTCAAGATGGTTGTGCCGAATTTATCAGTGCTTCCCTTATACGACTACATGGATTCTTGCTGTGTAATTGTTATCGCGGCTCTTTGTCCGCCACCTGTCTGCAATGTCACCGTGGGGCGATACCATCCGTTTGTTCCCCTCAGCATACCATCGCCGCTCCGCTTCCTGCGCCCGTGACTGCTCGAGCTGTTCCTGCTTTGCAGGGTGCGTCGATAGCTGGGATGGCAGAGAAGGAGAGGAGGGGATGAGGAGGAGTAAAGAGGGGCGGTTGAGTGTTTTCAAGTGGGAGTCACCATATACGTTCAAAAAAACTCAGTTGTCATATCTTCGCACATCTGAAATGCTGTTGTGAGAATTCCATGGAGATCCTCGTAGTTGCGGAATATTGGCAGACGATTTCCATTTTCTAAATTCAGCAGTTCATATTCTAAATTTGGGAAAGTACCCCCTTCATAATACTTGTTATCTTTCATAACATACCACATCAACTCAGCAATACCAGACTTAATAAATATATGGTATCTAAATTCGTATATGTTGCTCTTCTTTTTGCTTGAAAAAAATTCTCTTTTCCTATATTTTACAGCCTCATAACCTATCTCCTGAAGCATTTTCAAGACATACTGATTATCATAGTTTTTAAAAGCTCTTTTTAGATCAAAAGAATACTGTATGCGGAGCGCTTCATATCTCTCTGCAAAGTGAATATTGTTTAATACCTTTTACCATTTGGTTGTCCATACGTTATTCCTCCCTAAAGCGAATTTTGATTCCCTTTCTTAGGCAAGAGTATTTCAATCATTTAAATCACCTTCCTTGTCATATTTCATACATCCATTATAGCAGAAAAAGGGGAGGGTCGTGGGGAAAATAATGCAGAGATTGATCTTGCAATAGAGGCTATCAAGTAAAAAATAACCGCTTTGCAGGCGGCTCTATGGAATCATGGAAGATAACGGACACGCCCATCGGGAAGTGTAAGGTAGTTCGGCTGGGGGACTGTAGATTTTCTTGATTGATAGCGTTTATACAGAGAAACGACCATCCATTTGGAAAATATGTAGATTGGCATGATGATGATCCCGATCATTTTTATCCAAGCAAGGATTAAGATCACTGCTCCGATCAAATACAAAAAGGAAATCATGTTCACCCCTCCAATCTTTCCACATGAACTAAACGATATATTTAGAATACAGGGGAGGGAATGCCCTGTCAACAGGAAAAGTGTTCGCGATGGTCATTGAACTCAAAGCCTTCCTTGTTAGTAGTATTGCGGCGGATTTATTTACCTCCCGTGCTACAAAAATCCCCTAAAATATCCTATAATAGGGGGCACCGTAGTTGCGCTATATATTTGTGAGACACCTTGCAGTTGCTGCGGCTCTCGATTTTTCTAACATATCGAAATGAATCGTGATTGGACGTATGAGATGATGATTTACATTTTAAAATTTGGGGCAGCATGGATTCTGCCGCCGGGGATTTTTGTTCTTGCTATGCTTGGGGCTTGCCGTCTATCTATGGAAGAGACGACATCAATCTCGTGCGGCTGTGCTGCTCTGTGCGCTTGCTGCTATGCTCTATCTCCTCTCCATCGGAGCCGTATCGGATCGCCTGATGGGGGAGCTTGAGCGGACGTATCCCGTGCCCGAGGCGCCGCAGGGCGATGTCATCATCATGCTTGGCGGCGGAGCAATCGCGGATGTGCAGGATGTGGACGGCACGGGGATGCTCGCACAGAGTCCATCCTCGCGCCTTCTCGCGGTATACCGCCTTCACCTGCGCACACATCTGCCAATTCTGCTCTCGGGCGGGCAGGTGTTCAGTGATACGGGTTCTGAGGCGGAGATCGCGCGGCGCGTTTTGCGCTCACTCGGCGTGCCGGACGATATGATCTATGTGGAGACGCGCAGTCTCACGACGGGGCAGAACGCGCGCTATACGGCGGAAATCCTGCGGCGTGAGGGCTTTGTGCATCCGATTCTCGTGACCTCGGCGTTCCATCTGCCGCGTGCCGTGCTCAACTTTGAAAAAGCAGGGCATCACGGTGACCCCGTACCCCACAGACTTCTGGGTGAGCGGCGATCCGCAGCTCTATCTCATCAAGTTCGCGCCAAACGCAGGGGTGCTCTATACGAATACCGTGTACTTTCAAGAGAAACTGCGTACCATTGTGACGAGGTATCTCGAATGACGAAGAATATGACGGCGGGTGACCCCGCACGGCTGATCTTTTTCTTTGCGCTGCCGCTGATTGCAGGAAATATGATGCAGCAGCTCTATTCCTTTGTCGATACGCTCATCGTCGGGCGATTCCTTGGGGTGAATGCACTTGCCGCCGTTGGCTGTACGGGCAGTCTCATGTTCCTCGCGCTCGGCTTCATTATGGGGTTCTGCACGGGGATCACGATCTATACGGGACAGCGCTTCGGCGCGGACGATGCGGCGGGCGTGCGCCGCAGTGCGGCGACGTGTATCCTGCTCGGCCTGTTGACAGCACTTCTCCTGACCGCATTCGTCTTCCCGCTGACGCGGCCGCTGCTCATCCTTATGGAAACTCCGCCTGAGATTCTAGATGGGGCGGTGGATTTTCTCTCCATCATCTTTGCAGGGCTGATGGTATTTCTTCTGCTCTATTTGCAGAACTGTCTTATCCGTGCCCTCGGGGACAGTACGACACCGACAGTCATTCTGGGCATTACCCTTGCCATCAATGTCGTTCTTGAGCCGATTGCCATACTGGTGCTGGATTTGGGCATCCCCGGCGCAGCAGGGGCGACGGTCGCTGCACAGGCGATTGGCATGCTCGTCTTTTTCCTTTATATACGGCGGCGCATCCCTGCACTCTGCCCCGTATGGCAGGACTTTAAACCAGATGCCTCGCTCCTCGCTGCGCATCTGCGGCTGGGGCTTCCGATGGGGCTGCAGTCCTCCGTGATTGCCCTCGGTGCGATCATCCTCCAAGTTGCCCTTAACAACCTCGGCGCACTGCCCGTGGCGGCATACGCGGCAACGCAGAAGATCGACGCCGTCGCCGTCATGCCCATGCTCTCCTTCGGCTATGCCATGGCGGCGTATACGGCACAGAACTACGGCGCACAGCAGTATGCGCGCATTCGCGCGGGTGTGCATGCCTGTCTCAAGATGTCTGCCGCCTTTGCCGTCGCCATCGGTATTCTGCTTATCGCCTTTGGGACGCATCTGCTCGCACTCTTTGTCGGCGCGGATGCAGAGGGGGCGGAGGAGGTTATCGCCTATGGGCAGACCTTCCTCACCGTCAACGGTTCGACGTACATTATTCTCGCCGTCCTGCTCGTCTACCGCAACGTCCTGCAGGGGCTCGGGCAGAGCGTTGTTCCGACGATCGCAGGGGCGATGGAGCTCGTCATGCGTGCCGGTGCGGCGATCTTCCTCTGCGCCCATCTCGGATTTCTCGGCGCGTGTCTCGCCAATCCCCTCGCATGGATCGGTGCCGGCATTCCCGTCGTGATCGCGTACTTCTGGACGGAGAAGACGCTGCGGGACGTCTGAGTTTGTAACCAAACGGGACAGATACAGGAATGTCCACTCCGTATCTGTCCCGTTTCGTGTATGTACTGAGTCAATAGTGGATTCACCATCGTCTTGATGCCTCTTTTTTGTTGGCAACACTTCCACTTATCAATGATTCCTTACAGCATATTCCGCAGGAACTCTCGCGTGCGTTCTTCCTTCGGCGCATGGAAAAATGTCTGCGGCTCTCCCTGCTCGACGATGACGCCGTTCTCCATAAAGACGACGTTGGTGGCTGCCTCGCGTGCGAATGCCATTTCGTGCGTGACGACGATCATGGTCATGTGCTCGGCGGCGAGGTCACGCATGGTGTGCAGCACCTCACCGGTGAGCTCGGGGATCGAGGGCGGAAGTCGGCTCGTCAAAGAGCATGATGTCCGGGCTTTCATGGCGAGGGCGCGCGCGATGGCGACGCGCTGCTGCTGTCCGCCCGAGAGTTGACTCGGATAGTAGTTCTCGCGGTCGGAGAGTCCAACTTTGTTGAGGAGGTCGCGGGCGTAGGGGAGGATCTCGTCGCGCCTCATCCCCTTGACGTGAATCGGTGCCTCTATGAGGTTCTCGATTACGGTCATGTGGGGAAAGAGGTTGAACTGCTGGAAGACCATGCCCGTCGCCATGAGGATCCGCCGCACGTCGGCAGCGTCAGCGTAGGGTCGCCGATGCTGCCCCGTCCGGCGTATGGCAGAGCACCTCACCGCCGATCGTGATGTCGCCGCGGTCGATGGTCTCCAATCGGTTGATGCAGCGCAGGAGCGTTGACTTTGCCCGGAGCCGGAGGAGCCGATGATGGCGAGTACCTCGCCGCGCGCGAGGGTGAGGTCGATCCGCGGAGGACGCTGAGGTCGCCGAAGGATTTGTGGATGCCGCGCATCCTGAGCATCGTGTCCTTAGTTTCCGTATCTGCCATAGTGCGCCTCCAGTTTTTTGAATCCATAGGTGAGTACAGCGGTCATGGCAAGGTAGAAGATGCCTGCGATGAGGAAGGGGGTCATGTCAAACTCGCGCTGGACAATGGTGCGCGCGACGCGCAGGAGGTCGTTCATGGCGAGGATGTAGACGAGGGATGTGTCCTTGACGAGGTTGATGGTCTCGTTGCTGACGGGCGGCAGGGTGATGCGCAGTACCTGCGGCAGGATGATGCGGCGCATGGTGAGCGGGACCGCTCATGCCGAGGACGCGTGCCGCCTCGAACTGACCGCGCGGCACTGCCTGTATGCCCGCACGGAAGATCTCGGCGAAGTAGGCGGCGTAGTTGAGGACGAAGGCGAGCAGTGCCGCCGCGATGTCGGGGAGCAGGATGCCGACCATCGGCAGGGGCAAAGTAGACGAAGAGCAGCTGCAGCATGAGCGGCGTACCGCGCATGATCCAGATGTAGATTTCGAGGATGCGGCTGAGCGGCCGAAAGTGAGAGAGCCGTCCGAGCGCGACAAAGAGCCCCAGCGGCAGGGAAAGCGCAAGCGTGACACAGAAAAATCTCGAGGGTGATGCCTGAGCCCTCGAGCATGAGACGGATGGTATCCAGTGTTTTTGTCCATGAATGATATTCCTTACAGAAAAAGGGGCTGCCGCACGATGATTCGACATCGTACAGCAGCTCTTTCTTTGTGCCTCTGCCGTGTGCGGGCATCCGCCCCCTGAAGAGGGACGGGGGAACACCGCGCGTGACAGGAGTGCAGCCATTTACTTCGTGATGTCCTTGGTGAACCACTTCGTCGAGATTTTGGCGATCGTGCCATCCGCCTTCATCTCGTCGAGGACCTTCTGCACCTCGTCGCGCAGCTTCGTGTTATCCTTCGCGAATGCGATGCCGAACTCACTCACAGGACCGACGACCACGTCGAGCGCGTCCAGTGTGTCGGGATGCTTGCTCATGTAGTAGCGGCCGACGATCTCGTCTCCAACGACGGCATCGAGACGGCCATTCTCAAGATCCATGAACGCCGCAACGTAGTCGGGGTACTTCTTGACCTCCTTTGACTTCCTTCTTGTAGAAATCCGAGGCGTCCATGTACTCCTCTGCCGTGCCCGCGCTCTGCGTACCGACGGTCTTGCCCGCGAGGCTCTTCTCATCCGTGACGGCAGTGTTGCCCTTCTTCACGAAGATGATCTGGTGGTTGTCCATATAGGGCTTCGAGAAGAGCATATTCTCCTTGCGCTTTTCGGTGATGTCGAGACCGTTCCAGAGCACCTGCACGCGGCCGCTCTTGAGCTCGGCTTCCTTGCTCGACCAGTCGATCGCCTTGAACTCGACCTCTCGACCGAGACGTTTTGCTGCTTCCTCTGCGAGATCAACGTCGAAACCGACGATCTTGTTGTTCTCGTCCTTAAAGCCCATCGGCGGGAAATTGTCGTCAAGCCCGACGATGATCTTTCCCATCTCTGCCGCATTATCCGTCGAGGGGGCTTTCTCGGTGCTGCCGCAGCCTGCGAGGAGTGCTGCCGAGCAGGCGAGTACCGTTGCTCCGGTTAGAATCGCTTTCCAGTTCATCTTCATTTCTCCTTATCCTTCTACTGCTTTAATGCAATAAAGTACTGGTGTGGATGTATTATACGATAGGTGAAGAAAATATGTCAAGATTTTTTTAATCAAGCAGGTTTTTTGCGTTAAAGGTCGAACTATTTATAGACATGAGAATTTCGTAAGAAAGAATGACGTAACCGAGGGGGAGGGCTTGCTTTGCGTGCTATATCCGTAGACGATCTTGAGAATGGGATGATACTTGCACGGACGATCGTCAACGCTAAGCGTGTAGTGGTTGTATCTGAGAATACGGAGCTGACGCAGGCGCATATCACGCGTCTGAAGTTCTTGAAGATTCCTGTTGTCTACATTAAGGATGAAACAGAGCTGGCGGAAGAGAATTCACCGATCTTTTCGCGCAGCAATCTTTTCATCAAACAGTATGAGAATGTCATCGGGACAGCGAAGTCAATCTTTGAGGAGACAAAGAAGACGGGTACAGTTCCCGTACAGGAAACGAACGAGATGGTGCAGGAGGACCTTTTGCCGCTCTCGCGCCGGAGCGGAACGATTGATTATCTGAATGAGGGTCAACCATCTCGCAAGTGACATCTACAACCACTCGCTGCGTGTGTCGATTCTCGCAGGGGTGATTGCCAAGTGGATGAAGCTTGACCGCGAGACGGCAAAGGATGTTGTTCTTGCGGGCTTCCTGCATGATGTCGGAAAGTCAAAGTTTGACCAGCGGCTCCTCGAGAAGAACATCGCGAGCCTTGAGGGGGAGGATTATGAAAAATACATCCAGCATACGGTGGATGGCGCACATATCCTCAACAATGTGGCGGGACTGACGGAGGGCGTGCGCCTTGCGGCGATGCAGCATCATGAGCGCATGGACGGAAGCGGCTTCCCGTTCAACAGCAAGGGGGACGACATTCACATCTATGCCCGCATCATCGCTGTGGCGGATCTCTATGACAATATCACGGTCGAACGCGAGGGCTATCCGCGCCGTACACCGTTCGATGCGGTAACGGAAATCGCGCGGCAGATGTACACGACACTCGACCCGCAGGTCTGCCTGCCCGTACTGATGAATATTAAGAATGCCTTCCTTGGCTCACGGGTTCTCCTCAGCAATCACCGTGAGGGGACGATCACAGCATATCCGCACGGCGTTGTGCCTCTCCCGATTGTGACGATTTCGGAGGATGAGGTCATTGACCTTAATGAGGAGCCAAAGATTAAGATTCTGGAGTATAATCCGAAGTAATCTGTATATGGACACAAAAAGGCCCATCGACACATGCGATGGGCTTCTTTTTATATGATTGTTCGTCAGCTGACAGCCTGCACCATGTTGTACCACTCAAGTACATCATTATAAATGGGAGCAAGATCATCAAATGGAATCTTCTCTCGCATACAACAGCCAGCAACTGTCTCCCAGTCACCTCTTTTTCATAGGAGATAACGAGGTCGAGCAGACGGCGCAGGTCGTTGTCTTCCCCAATCAGTGCTGCGTTGAGTTCATTGGAGAGTGTGACCTCTTTGAGTACTTCAGGCATCGGCTGGTTGAGCAGCACGTCGATCAGAGGAGAACATGCCAAGCAAAAACCCTGTGTCAGGCGTGATGGTCGGACGCTTTAGCTTCTCTGCGATCAATTCGCAGAACTTTGCACGCATGAGTGAGAGCGTGAACAGCTCCGGCGGCTTGTCCGCAGAAAAGGTTTGGAGACTGATGAGAGTCACCCAGCTGCGAATGCCGCTTGCTCCGAGAAGTACAGTCGCCTGCCGCAGATTGGAGACGTGGTTGTTAAGACCAATGCCGACAGAGTTGATGTAGGTGAGCAGCTTGTGCACGAGGCTTGTGTCCGCTGAGATTACATTGGTGATGGCAGAAAAATTGAAGTCAGGGCGATTGACTTCCTTTAATAATCGTATGCGGGAGAGTTCATTGTTTGTGAGCCTCTTTTTGTGCAATATGACAGGTTTGCAGAAAAAGTAGCCTTGAAAGAGGACATAGCCTGCGTCGACAGCCTGGCGGAATTCGTCCTCGGTCTCGATCTTTTCAGCAAGCAGCCGAACATGTGGAGGAAGTACTTCGCGCAAACGAGTACGTTCCTTTGGATCAGTTGTGATGCGGAAGTCTACCTTGATGATATCCGCCAAGTCGATCAATGGTTCATAACCGGGCAGGAGAATAAAGTCATCAAGAGCAATTTTGTAGCCCTCGTCTTTTAGCTCTTTCACAGCTTCAATGATTTCCGGAGCGGGGCGAACGGTTTCGAGAATCTCGACCACAATGCTGTCGGGCGGGAGAAGCTTTGGCGCTCGCGTCAGAAGGTTCTTTTCGGTGAAGTTGATGAATGCTTTATGGTTAGAGACGAGTTTCTTCATGCCGAAAATCGAGCATGGCGTTGACCATGACGCTCTGCGTGGCCACATTTCCATCCAGTGTTGGATCAAAAGCGTTTTTCAAACCACTGCGAAAGAGCATCTCGTACGCATAGACCTTTTTTTGCTGGTCGAGAATGGCCTGACGACCGATAAATACGTCTTCCATGGGAAACCCTTTCTGTTTTTGGAAAGCATGGATAAGGCGTTAATGTTGAATCTATCCGCGCTTCTTTAATAGTTAGAATTGATAGAGGACAAGTACAAAATACTTATTGTAGAGAGTATAGCATACATTTTTTTCTAAAAAAATAAATGAAAAAAACACCACCGTTGATGATATAATGGAAAAAAAGAAAGTGGACGTGGTAAATCTTGCTGAATGACATACAAATCGGACGCTATCTGCCCGGAAATTCCTTCCTGCACCGCATGGATCCCACGCGTCAAGATTGTTCTCCTGTTCTTCTACCTGTTGCTCGTTTTCTTTGTCGAGAACGCGGCAGGCTTTCTTGCGCTCGGTGTCAGCATTGCGCTGCTCATGATCGTTTCGCAGGTTCCGCTCGGGATGCAGCTGCGCTCGATTCGTCCGATTCTCTGGATCGTGCTCTTTACGTTCGGCGTGCATCTCTTTATGACGCCGGGGACGGAGCTGTTTGCTGTCGGCCCACTGTCGGCGACGTGGGAGGGGCTGACGCGCGGTGTGTATATCGGGCTGCGCCTCATTCTGCTCATTTTGCTGAGTACGCTGCTGACACTGACGACGAGCCCGCTGCGCCTGACCGACGGGCTGGAGGCGCTCCTCTCTCCGCTGCGCCGTGTGGGCGTTCCCGTGCATGAGCTGTCGATGATGATGACGATTGCTCTGCGCTTTATCCCGACGCTGCTGGAGGAGCTGGATCGTATCATGAAGGCGCAGAAGGCACGCGGGGCGGATTTTGAGCACGGCAGTATCGTGCGGCGGATGCGAGCCATCGTACCCGTACTCGTGCCGCTCTTCCTCTCTGCGTTCCGCCGTGCCGATGAGCTTGCAATGGCGATGGAGGCGCGCTGCTACCGCGGCGGGGAAGGACGCACGCAGATGAAGGAGCTGCACATCGGGCGTGTCGACTATGCGGCTGTCGCCGTCTTTGTTCTCGGTGCGGCGGGCATCTGTGCCGTGAGTGCGGGAGGGCTGAGCCTTGCGCCCTGAGCATGTGGCGACGATGAAGGCGCGTGCACGGAATATCGCGCTGAAGGTCGCCTACGATGGGACGAACTATCACGGCTTTCAGCGGCAGACGCCGCCCATCCGTGCCGTGCAGAATGTCCTTGAGGCGGCGCTCGCCAAGGTCTGCGGTGAGATGGTGGAGCTCGCGGCGGCAGGGCGCACGGATACGGGGGTTCATGCCTATGGTCAGGTGGTGAATTTCTTCACGGACGGCCGCATCCCAACAGAGCGTCTGCCGCGTGCGGTGAACGGCCTCCTGCCGCCGGATATTGTCGTGTCGGAGGCGTGGGAAGCAGCGCGGGATTTCAGTGCGCGTCACAGTGCGACGGGCAAGGCATACGTCTATCGCATGGAGGAGTGCCGCGTGCCGAATCCCTTCACGCGCAGCTATGCGTGGCAGATTTATCAGCCACTCGATCACGATGCGATGCGGGCGGCGCTGCGTCTCCTTGAGGGGACACATGACTACTCCTCATTTCGTGCGGCGGGTGGCGCGCCGATGTCGCCCGTCCGTACGCTCGATACGATCCGTCTGACGGCGGAGGAGGAGGGGCGTCTCTCGCTCTATATCCACGGCACAGGCTTTCTCTATCACATGGTGCGCAACATCGTCAGTACGGCTGTGGCGGTCGGTACGGGGCGTATCTCCCAGGATCGCTTTGCGGAGATCTTTGCGGCACGGGATCGTCGGCTCGCGCCGCCCACGGCTCCGGCCGGCGGGTTGTATCTCCTCGCGGTGGATTATGACGGCACATCGGAAAGGAGCCATACCGATGGAGCAGGAAATGCTGCAGCGTCTTGTGACAAATGCCGTACGTGAAATACGCCTGCCGTCTCGTTCGGAGGGGCGCGGCAGTCATGTACTGACGCTCGTGGATGCCGTTCTCGATGCAGCACTGGACGAAGAGGCGACGGACATTCATCTCGAGCCGATGGAGGAAGGACTGCGCATCCGCGTCCGCGTCGATGGGCTGCTGCGCGCGTATCCGATCCTGCTGCCGGCGGCAATCGCCCCGAGTCGTTATCGCACGTCTAAAAGGTGATGGCGGGCATCGACACGGCAAAGCGCAACCGTCCTCAGGATGGGCAGATTCGCTATCCACACGGGGAGCGCAGCGTCGATATGCGCGTGGCGGTTCTTCCCTGTCGTGGGCGGTGAGCGCATGGTCGTGCGCATTATGGATGGGACGGGCGATTCCTTCGCTCCAGGGAGCTCGGTTTCACGCCGGAAAACGAAGCGATTTTTGAACGACTCATCCATCGACCGACGGGGCTCCTCCTCGTCTGTGGACCGATGAACTCGGGCAAGACGACGACGCTCTATGCGGCACTCGCCGAGCTGAATGACCCAAACTGTCACATCATGACGCTCGAAGATCCCGTGGAGCGACGTATTGACGGAATCAGTCAGTTTGCCGTATGTCCAGAGGCGGGACTGACCTTTGTCGCAGGGACTGCGGGCAGCACTGCGGCAGGATGTCCAGAAGATCCTTTTGGGCGAGATCCGCGACCGTGAGACGGCGGAGATGGCGGTGCGTATTGCCCTCACGGGACACGCGCTGTTCTCGACGCTCCATACGGAGGATTGTGTCGCCGCGATTTTTCGCATGATCGAGATGGGGACGCCGCCCTATTTGCTCGCAGCGACGCTCTCGGGGGTCGTTGCCCAGCGGCTTGTGCGCCGTGTCTGCGTGCATTGTCGTGAGACGTACACCGTCGCTGCAGGCTCAGATGAGGCTCTTCTCCTCGGATCGCTCTATCATGAAGGGGATGATGCTCGTGCGCGGACGCGGCTGCCCGCACTGTCACGGGAGCGGTTATCATGGACGCATGGCGATACATGAGATGCTGCCCATCTCGAGCATATCCGCACGGCGATCCTCGGAGCGAGATCGCGGGATGATCTGCGGCGCGCGGCAGAGGCGGAGGGGATGCGCTCTCTCTGGCAGGACGGCGCGGCAAAGGCGATCGAAGGGGAGACGACGTTAGAGGAGGTGGAGCGTGCACTCTATGGATGAAACGGACGCGTGGCAGGAACTGCTGCGCCGCATGATGACAGTGAATGCCTCGGATCTCCATGCGGCACCGCATCAGCAGATACAGATGCGCCGTGACGGCGTGCTGATGGCGGAGGATCTCATCCCCACAGCGGCACTGATGGAGGCTTGTGCCTGTCAAATGCTCTCGGATGCGCAGCGCGCTCTTCTTTCTGTGCAGGATGTCGATGCCGCGTGGAACTGGGAAGGGACGGCGGTTTCGAGGAAACTTTATCGGACGCAGGAGGGATGGCTCTTTCCCTGCGTCTCCTGCCTGAGCGCATCGCTGACACCCGACGAGATCGGTATGCCGTCTGCCGTGCGTACAGCTCTTGAGATGCGGGATGGACTCGTGCTGCTCTGCGGAGCGACGGGAGCAGGAAAGACGACGACGCTTGCCGCACTCATCGATGCGGTCAACCATACGCGCTCCCTCCATATCATCACGCTTGAGGATCCCGTCGAATATGTTTTTGCCGCAGATCGTGCCTTTTTCAGTCAGCGGGAAGAGGGGCGGGATTTTGCTTCCTTTCCCGACGCGGTGCGCAGCGCGCTGCGTGAGGATCCCGATCTCCTGCTCGTGGGTGAGATCCGTGACCGCGCGACACTTGAGGCGACACTCCTCGCGGCGGCGACGGGCGTGCTCGTCGTGGGGACAATCCACGCGGGGACGGCAGCGCAGGCGGCGCGCCGCGTGGAGAGCTTCTTCCCGGCGGATGCGCGGGATGCGGTGCGCGCCCAGTTTTGCTGATGTCGTACGCGGCATCTTTGCCCAGCAGCTTCTGCCGCGGCGGGGCGATGGACGTATTGCCGTATTTGAGACGCTGGTTGGTACCCCCCGCCGTGCGAAAATGTCCTGCGGCAGGGACGCTATGATCAGCTCGAGACGCTCATGATGAGCGGTGCCGCGCAGGGGATGCAGACGGCGGAGATGGCAGAAGCCGAACTCCGCGCACGGGGCGTCCTCGCATGACGGTATTTTCTTATACGGCGTGCACGGCAGAGGGGCGAAAGATACACGGCGTCATTGAAGCCGAGAGCGCGCCGGCAGCGGCACGGATGCTCATGGAGCGCGGTGAGACGGCCGTGCGCATCGAGGAGCAGCGCACCCTGTGCCTGCCGCAGGAGACACAGCAGTGGCTGTCGCGCCGCGGTGGCGTGACGGACGAGGGCGGATCGCCTTCTTTCAGGAGCTGTCTGCCCTCCTCGCCGTGGGACTTCCCATGCACCGCGCACTGGAACGCCTGCGCGACGGCGTGGGAGAATCGTCGCCGTCGGGACGTCTGCTTCATGACCTACATCATGCGGCCATGCAGGGGATGCCGCTTTCACAGGCGATGGAGACGAAGCAACAGATCTTTTCCCCTGTCCTCGTCGGCATGGTACGCGCGGGGGAGGAGAGCGGATCGCTCGATGTTGTGCTCGGAGCGGCGGCATCGTTTCTCACGGAGGAGCACCGTATGCGCGAGGCACTGTGGAGCGCGCTCCTCTATCCGCTTTTTTTGCTGGTGGCAGTCGTGCTCTCCATCGCCCTCATGACCGTCTTTATTCTGCCCATCTTCGCGGCACTCTAGCGGATCTGCATGCCGATCTTCCGCTGCCGACACAGCTGCTCCTCACAGCGTCGGCACAGATCGTCTGATGCGCCTGCGGCGACAGTATTTGTCCTTTTCGTCATGCCTCTCGGCATCGGGCTGCTCCTGCGCATTCCGTCGGTGCGCTTTCTCTGTGACCGCTGCATCCTGCGCCTGCCTGTTGTGGGCGTATTCATCCGCTGTCGTGCGTGGCAGATGATCCCATGCGTTCTCGCCGTTCTTCTGCGCAGCGGGATTCGTCTCGACCGCGCCGTCGCACTGGCGTGCACGGCAACGGGCAATCGTGCGATCCGCCGCCTGCTGAGCAGCATGGAGCAGCGGCTCACTCGAGGGGCGCAGCCTCACACAGATCATGGCAGATGACCCCTATCTGCCGCCTCTCGTGCGCGGCATGCTGGCCGCAGGCGAGGAGGCAGGGGAATTGGAACGCATTCTTCCGCAGGCGGCAGAGTATTGTGCACGACGGGCGGAGGTTATTGGACAGCGTGTGGCGGCACTCGCCGAGCCGATCATGATCGTCGTTGTCGCAGGGCTCATCTTCTTTGCCGTACTCTCCTTTCTCCTGCCGATCTTCGACGCGATGGATGCGATGATGTAACGGCGGTGAGATATACGTGCTGCTTACTAAAAAAGACGCTTCTCACGTGTTGGTGAAAAGCGCCTTTTTATTTTATTTCCGCATGTGCCATGACTGATAGAAGATGGCGAGGCATGCGCGGGCAAGGGACATGAGGAGGGGAATTAGAACGAAGAGCAGAGGCCGCATCAGTTGTGGTATCCCAATCCCTCCAGCCACACGGCGATGCGCTGCTTCGTTTCTGCCGCATCATCACGCACCGTCTTGCCGCGGATGCACGCCCCCGGAAGCAACACCGCGCCCTTAGCATAGTTCGGGATGTCCGCCTCCTTGCCGCTCATTGCATTGCTCGATCCAGTGGAGAATGGGATGATGACCTTTCCCGTGAAGTCATAGCTTTCAAGGAAGGTGTAGATCGGCATCGGCAAATCCTGGTACCAGATCGGATAGCCGAGGAAGATGATGTCATACTGCGCCATATCATCGACCTTTGATGCGAGCAGCGGGCGCGCCTGTTTGGCCTGCTCCTGCTTTTGCCGTCTCTGTCATCTCCTTGAGGTCGACAGGATAGGGGATGACGGTCTGTATCTCGAATGTGGCATCCGCATGGATAAGCGCTGCAAGCTGCTCAGCAAGAAGCGCCGTGTTTCCTTTTTCAACATAACCGACCTCGTGGTTTTCCCCCGCCCGCGAAAAGAATGCGACGAGCACGCGTTTATTCTCGAAGGAAGCTGGGGACTTCAGGGGCTGGGACAGGTCAAGAGAAGAGGATTCATCTTCTGCGTCATCAGCTGCTGTATTTGTGCTCCCGCAGCCGAGCGTGAGAAGCAGCAGCGCGGCAAGCAATACGGCGAGGATTTTTTTCATATATATCCCCCTTCATTATGCGTACAGAAAAGAGCCAGAGTGCATTACAGTAGATCTGGCTCTCACAATTTCTTTTGGTTTATTTTCCGGAGAAGGAAAACTTCAGCCCCACCGAGATCGGAGGAACGGGACCGCCCTCCAGCTCGATCTGCCCTGGCATAGAGCCTGTCGTGTTAAAGAGCAGTGTGCAGTGTCCGCTGTCACGGATCGTGTCATTTGCGTTTTCACCGACGCGCGTGACCTTATATTTCTGCTTTCCAAGCGTCAGGGTATCCCCGACGATGATGTCACGATTCAGCTCGCCCGATGTGTGCTCAATGACCATCTCGGCGAGATTGGGGTGTGCTCCCTCGTCCAGCAGGATAATGCTGCTGTTGGTTTCGAGGAATTTGCGCGCCAGTTTGCCGATGGCAGTCACACTGACTTCATACTTTACAGCCATCTCTTATGCCCTCCCCATGGTATACAGTAAAACTTTCCACGATTATTCTATCACATGGCCTCTGGGTTGTAAAATAATTTTGCTGATTATGCTGTGATTAGGCGGTCTCCGTTGACAATGAAAAGGAAAATTAGTAAAATTTTAGAAGAATATGCGCATGGGGCGCGGGGGTTCTAAAGAAGTGCCGAGATGATCGGCGTTTCCATAAGGGGGAATTTATATGAAGGACATTCGTTTGGACAGTCCTTTGCAGGGACGGCTGATCCCGCTGTCGGAGGTGTCGGATCCTGCCTTTGCGAGCGGGGCGATGGGGCGCGGTGCGGCGGTGGCCGACCCGGAGGGGCGTGTTGTCTCTCCCGTGGACGGCGAGGTGACTGTGCTCTTTGAGACGAAGCACGCCATTGGGATTCACGGGACAGATGGCGTGGATATCCTCATCCATGTCGGTGTGGATACGGTGAAGCTTGGTGGGATGCATTTCACTGCACATGTGGCACAGGGCGATACGGTAAAGCAAGGGCAGCTGCTGATCGAGTTCGATCCCGCTGCCATCCGCGCAGCCGGCTATGAGACGACGACGCCCATCCTCGTGACCAATGCGGCAGACTATGGGACGATCACGCTGGCGTTGGATGGGGCAGAAATTTCCTCTCACAATGCGGAAGAGTCTGCGGAGACGCAGGCTGCAGCAGAGGAGGCAGAGGAGGATGACATTGACCCGAATCTGCCGAAGGAAGAGCGCGTCGCCAAGTTGATCTGGAAGTATGTCGGCGGAGCGGGGAATGTCCGCAGTGCAGAGCACTGTGCGACGCGTCTGCGCCTGATCGTCAACGACAAGACGCGCATCGACGAGAAGGCGATCGAGAACATCGACGGCGTGAAGGGACAGTTCTTTGCCGCCGCTCGGTATCAGATCATCCTCGGGACGGGATTTGTCGACAAGGTCTATGATGCCTTCGTCGCGGGGACGAATCTCGGCTCGACTGCGGGCAGCGGAAAGCAGGAGGCATACGAGCAGATGTCGCCGCTGCAGAAGGTCTCACGCACCCTCGGCGACGTCTTTGTTCCCGTCATTCCCGTGCTCGTGGCGACAGGACTCTTCATGGGGCTGCGCGGGATGGCACAGAGTCTCGGCATCGAGATGAACGAAAAATCTCCTGCGCATGAGTCAGATCCTGACGGATACGGCATTTGCCTTCCTGCCCGCGCTCGTCTGCTGGTCGACGATGAATCGCTTCGGCGGTACGCCGGTCATCGGCATTGTGCTCGGCCTGATGCTCGTCGCTCCGCAGCTGCCGAACGCCTACGCGATTGCGGCGGGGGATGCCGTCCCTCTCTCGATGGAGATCTTCGGGATTCCGATTCCCGTGGTCGGCTATCAGGGCTCGGTTCTGCCCGCCCTCGTGCTTGGTATCTTTGCGGCGCGTTTGCAGAAATGGTTCAAGACCTTCGTGCCCGACATCATTGACCTCATTGTCACGCCGTTCCTCACGCTATTCGTCTCGATGCTGCTCGGGCTCCTCATCATCGGACCGATCATGCACACACTCGAGATCGGTGTTTTCGGCGCGGTACGTGCCTTCCTAGAGCTGCCGTACGGCATCGGCGGTTTTGTCGTCGGCGGTCTGCATCAGGTGATCGTCGTGTTCGGCGTGCATCATGTGTTCAACGCGCTTGAGGTGCAGCTTCTCGCATCGACAGGCGTTGACCCGTTCAACGCCATCATTACCGGTGCGATTGTGGCACAGGGCGGTGCCGCCGTTGCGGTCGCAGCGCGTACCCGTGATGCAAAAAAGCGTGCCCTCTATATTTCCTCGGCCGTTCCTGCCTTTCTCGGCATCACAGAGCCTGCGATCTTCGGCATTAACCTGCGCTTTATGCGCCCGTTTCATCTGCGGTCTGGTCGGCGGGGCGTGCGCGGGCGCAGCAGCGGGCTTCCTGCATCTCGCGGGGACGGGCATGGGCATCACCGTTCTGCCCTGGGACGCTGCTCTATCTTGACCATCTGCCCGCCTACATCCTCGTCAACGTGATCGGCTTTTGCCGTCGCCTTTGGTCTGACCTTTGTCGTCTTTCGCCCGGAGGAGTGAGCGCTGTGGAGAATTTTGACAAGAGGGACATCGACGCACGGCTGGCGGAGGGCTTTCCCTTCACCGATCGCCGTCACAACCGCTTTCATCTCGAAATGCCATTTCGGACTGATCAACGATCCGAACGGGCTCGCCTACCACAATGGCTGGCATATTTTCTATCAGTGGAACCCCTTCGGCTGCGCGCATAAAAATAAATCGTGGGCACACACGAAGACGCGTGACTTCTGTACCTACAGCGTGCCCCAGCTCGCCCTGTGGCCGAGCGACGCACATGATAAGGACGGATGTTACTCGGGGTGCGCTGCGGAGGAGGACGGGCGGCTGCGCGTCCTCTACACCTGCAACGCGAAGGATGCGGAGGGCCATCGCAGCTCCGTACAGCGCTTCGGCACGTATACGAAGGCGACGGGGATGGTGAAAAAAGAGGAGATCATCATCGATGGGCCGCCGCCCGGCTTTACGGCGCATTTTCGCGATCCCTATCTGTTTGAGCGCGACGGCGTACGCTATCTCATCATCGGGGCGCAGACGGAGGAGGAGCGCGGCTGTGTCCTCATCTACCGCGAGACGGCGGACGGCTGGGTCTACCGCGGCGAGCTGAAGACACAGCTGAAGGATTTTGGCTATATGTGGGAGTGTCCGAACCTCCTCTCCTTTCGGGGATTACGACGTTCTGCTCTTCTGTCCGCAGGGGGTGCCTGCGCGTGCCTACGACCGCCAGAATCTCTATCAGTCCGGCTATATCGCAGGGCATGCGTCCATGGACGCAATGGAGATGCTCATGCACGGGCGGTTCAAGGAGCTCGACCACGGGTTTGACTTCTATGCACCGCAGGTCGTGACGCATGAGGGGAGGCATATTCTCATCAGCTGGATGGGGATGCCCGACCGTGAGGACGACTACCCGACGCGCGCGGAGGGCTGGATGCACAGCCTCACGCTGCCGCGCGTGCTGACACTGCGTCAGGGGCATATCTTCTCCGAGCCGGTACATGAGCTGAAGGCACTGCGCCACCGCGAGACAGAGCGCACACTGGAGGCGGGGACAAACGAGCCATTTCGAGACGGAACTCTTTGACCTCACAGAGCTGCTGCTCGACATCGAGGTGGGGGATGCCTACACCGTTGCGCTCGAACTGGTCTATGGGGCGGAGAAATTGGTGTTCCGCTACAACCGTCTGGAGCAGGTCATGACCATCGACCGCACGAAAATGCGGCAGGGGGGACGCGGTACGCGCAGCTTTAAGCTCTACGTTGATCGTACTCTTTCCTTGCGCATCTACGTTGACCACAGTGCCGTCGAGGCATTCTTCCAGTACGGTGAGGAGGCTGCGACGGTTGCGATCTTCCCGAGGAGAATGTGCGTCCGACGCTGCGTGTCTTCTCCGATGTGGATGTGGAGCAGCTGACGGGCGTTCTCTGGGAGCTTGAGCCATTCCACTACGAGCAAGGCTGACAATACAAAAGAGAGCAGTAATGCGAGGATTCTATCTTCGCATTACTGCTCTCTTTTCGTACAAACTTATATTTTTTTCTTGATCGCGTCGAGATAGCCGATCACCTCGTCGGAGATGCGCTGGATCTCGGGCAGGTTCCGATCCACCTCAGCTGTCTTGTGATTGTAATACGCCGTAATCGTTGCGGCGCAGAGCTTGTGGAACTTCTCATGTGCGACGCCGAGTTTCTCGAACTCGGGCATGTGACCGTATTTCTCCTTGCCCTCGGAGAAGTACCATTTTCCGAGACGGCAGACCGCATGGTTCTCTACGTCAGACGCCTTGAGGTCGATATTGCCCCAGATGAGCTGATGGATCTTCATGCCCCAGACCATGTGGTCGGTCTTGGCAAAATCGATCATCTCCCTTGGCCCGAAACCGAGCTTCAGACCGCCGATCTTCATGCGCACGTCGTTGACCTTGCGCGTCGAGTCGTAGATGTTGTAGTTGCAGGTGCGTGAGCCCTCGGTCATCTTTACCACGTCGCTGACGGTGGACTGCAGTGTCGCGTTCATCTCCTGGAACGCCGCTGACTGCCGCTGGGCGAGCGGTGCGAGATCGTCGATCGTGTGGTTGATGGAGTCAAAGACGGAGGTGAGCTTTCCCGTCTCGTCGGATGCCTGCCCAACGGCATCGACGTTTGCACGGAAGGAGTTGTCCATGTGCTGGAAGGCACCCGTGATCTGCTCGACCCCCGTGCGGATCTTTGTCAGCTGGTCGCGGATCTCGTCGACGGAGTTCTTGGACTGCTCGGCGAGTTTGCGCACCTCATCAGCGACGACAGCAAAGCCGCGCCCATGCTCTCCGGCACGTGCCGCCTCGATGGAAGCATTAAGTGCGAGCAGGTTCGTCTGCTCTGCGATACCGTTGACCGTGATGACGAGGTTATCGATACTCGCTGTGCGTTCATGGAGTGCCTCTACATCCTGTGTCATCTCCGTGAGTCCATTCTGAGCTGCATCTGTCTCCTTGGCGACCTCGTGGATGCATGTCTGCGTGAGGTCCATCGATTCCTTGCCGACGTCTGTCTGATCTGCGGTCTCGGCGACGGCTTCCGCGAGATGTACGATGTCGTTTGCCATCGAGGATACGACGTCAACCAGCTCCTTGACGTTCGTCTCGACCACGCGGTTCCCGCGCGCCAGTTCGTTGAGCTGGACAGAGGCGTGTACCGTCTCGGCGACTGATTTGTTGACGTCGAGGGAGAGCTCCGTCAGCGTCTCCCGCTGCCTTTGGGCGAACTGTGCAATGAGCCGTGTGATGTTCTGCAGCTCCGGACTGCGGATGGTCGGGGCGGGGGTTGTCAGTCCGCCGTCGATCAGATCATGCAGGTATTTTTCCAGCGCCTTGACGTCGCCATGCCCGGGTGAAGAGGTGGAAATTTGCACCTCTGCATCCTTTCGTGATGAAAAAACATAATACGTCCTCCCCTGAAACACGGGAAAAATACCGTGTATTTATAATAGTTTGATAACAATAGCGTAAATGGGACTTTTTCCATTCATCCTCCGTATGAATAGGAAAAAAATCGCCTATTTTCGGGTATTGTACCATAATTGGATGCAGATGAAAAGGGGAGAATTTATAATTTGCGGGAATGGCAACAGAAAAACCGCTGCACTGAGCTGTGCAGCGGCCACATACTATATCATCTCTTAGTGATTGTGATGGCTGTCCTTCAGGATACCTACAACAGCACGCTGAACGACATCGAGCACATCGTGGAGCAGAGCGTTATACATATCACCGCCGTCGACAACACCACGACCGTTCTCCGTGAGGAAGAATTTCTTCGGATGCTCCGTCGCCGCATAAGCCTCGTCAAACTTCGCTTTCACCAGTGCTTCAAAAATCCATGAAAAAGCCCTCCTTAAACACAATAACCAATACGGGAATTATAGCATATTTTTTTGAATCCTGTCTCAATCTTTTACAGATTTTTCACAAAAATATTGTGCTATGCAGAATTCCCTTGAAAACAAAGGGCTTGAGTGATATCACATAAAAAGTCACGTCTTGCATTTGTCGACAGCGTTTATTTGTCTATAAGTCTGCTACTATCTTTGCGAATGGCGTGACGGATGAGACGAAGGCGACAAGCCTAGGCGCTGGTCTCTGCCTGTGCAATGGGAACAGAAAAAGCCCACGGTGGGGGATGATGCAGAGGTTTGCTTGACAACCAAGTGGCGGTTGGCGATAATGGAGGCAGAAGAGATCTCTGTGGAATTCGTAAAGAGTGAATTGTAGAGAGAATCACCGTACGTGCTGTATTCACAGATAAAGAAGCAATGGCTGTTTGATTATTACGAATCAACGATGAAGGAGATGCTTGACGATGGTGGATTTATCTACAAAGAAGCCGCCCTTCAGCAACGAAGAGATTGGGGACTCCTTACTGGATTACATTCTTAGCGAAGCCTCGAACGAGCCAACAGAGAATACGGCGGAAGTGCTGACAAATGAGATGATTGATCGTCTTTTACTGGATGCAATTTTGGGCAAGGGGTGGGACAGTCAATATGAGAACATTGAGGAAGGAAAAAACGCCAAGAACGACAGTGCGCAGGAGACCCAAATTACCTAAGGAGAGTGAATCTTGATGGACGAAATGGAGGAAAGGTTCTCTCTGGAAGAGATCAACAGAGACCTAGAACCAATGCTTTCGGGGAACAAGTGAACGTGGCCGAGTGGGCGGAGAACATGGCGAAGAAGTATAGTGAACAGGCGGCAAAGAAAAACAGAGCAACAAGAAAGACCACCTGATTTATAGCAGCCCGAGCTTAGGGTACTGCCACCGAGGTCCAACGCTGGTGCGGTCTCCGCGTCGGCAAAGAATGTTGGAGCCGAATCTCGCGGGGGTATCTCTGCATCCGATAAATCAGGTGATCTTATTATCTTCACTATAGCACCCGAGAAAGTAGAAAGCAAGGAGAATCCACCTCGTGAGGACGAACGTCGAGACGGATTCTTATGAAAAGGCGTATTGATCGCCGACTCCCAAAAGTCTCAGATCGTGAATCCCAGATTTCATTGAAAAAGCGTGTTTCAACGCCTCATGATTAGATAGCAAGCCTCCTACAATGGCGGCTTTTTATGCTCGTTTTGCGGGAGTGAGTCAGGCGATCTTCTCCATATCAAATAGGCGTGCTGGCTTCATAGGGGGCTGGGGCGATATCCACATCATCGTTCCAAATTACCGTGCCGTACATCGCCTTTGCACGAAGAAAAAGAGGTTTGCTTGACAACATAGGTACAGTTGGCGATAATGGAGGCAGAAGAGATCTCTGAAGCTCTCAAGGCACGGATTGCAGAGAGAGTCTCGAATGTGCCGAATTCACAGATAAAGAAAACGATGGCTGTTTGATTGTTACAAATCAACGATGAAGGGATGCTTGACTATGGTGGATTTATCTGCAAAGAAGCCGCCTTACAGCAGAGAGGAGATCGAGGCTTCCTTACTGGAGTACGTTTTTAGCGAAGCCTCGAACGAGCAAGGAGAGAATACGGCAGAAGCGCTGACAAATGAAATCACCAACGATATATCAGCAAATGGCTCGATGAGAGAGATTGACGGCGACACGCCTAGGTGCTAGTCCCTGCCTGCATAATGGAAACAGAAAAGCCCCCGAGCCGCTGTCTCGAGGGCTTTTCGTGTGTCTAAGAAAGCACTGATAAATTCAGCACTGCCATCTTGGCACAGGAAGGACAAAAATTCTACACCAACCTGACAGACGTCATTCTATCAGCGCTTCCTTAAGTTGCTATCGCGTTTGCCGCGTTCTTAGGGAATCGGAGATAGTTTCCAATCAGTGCCAGTCCCCATGCACGTAGGGTCAGGCGCAGATCCTCGAATGGGGCGATGAGCGGAGCGAATGCCAGCCGCAGCTTAAAGCGCGTCATTGTATGCGTGTTGCATCCGAAGATGGGGATGCGGTCCATCTGGTAGACGCCCTCTGTTGGGGTGGATAGTCCGTAGTGAACGGTGAATCCGCCGCGATAGCCCGCATCACGTGTGACCTCTTCCACTGCGTCCGTGACGCGTCCGCCCGGATAGGCGATGTAGTCGATCTCCTTGCCGAGTCTCTTGGAGAGTGCTTCGCGGGAGTCTGCGATCTCATGGTGCAGCTCGTCGCGCGAGGTCAGCTCCGAGAGATTCGCGTGCGTCATCGTGTGGCTCTCAAAGTCGATCAGTCCGGAGTCCTGCATCTCGTGAATCTGTTCCCATGTCAGATAGTTTGGATAGACGCCTGTGAAATCGTTGATGAGAAAGATCGTCGCCTTGAATCCATACTTTTTTAGGATCGGATAGGCATACTCGTAGTTGTCGACATACCCGTCGTCGAGGGTTATGACGACAGGCTTTTCGGGGAGAGGTGTGCCATTTTCCGCCGCGTCCATCATCTCATCCAGCGTGATCGTATGGTAGCCCTCTTCTGCGAGATATGCCATCTGCTGATCGAACTGATCGCAGTATAGTGTAAGTGGGTTGCCGTCCTTGTCCTCGACCTGATGGTAGTTGAGCACGGGCACGCCGGGCGATGTGCACATGAGCAGTATCGCAGCAGCGAAACACAGGAGAATCAGAACGATCGGAATGAGCAGCCAACGTGGGAATTTCACTAAAATACCTTCTTTTTAATAGAAATTAACAACGCGTTAAGTGTAGCTTATCCCCTCTGTCATGTCAAGGCAGACGGTGTATAGTATGGAAAACCTTTGATAAAAACTCTTTTTCGGTCTATAATACGAGGATAGAAATGTCAGGATGATAAGGAGTACAGGAATGAATCGAAACGACCTATGCTGGTGCGGCAGCGGCAAGAAATATAAAAAATGTCATGAGGACTTTGACGAGCGCATCGCCTCCATCCGCTACGATGTGATCAAGGGGCAGGTGCGCCCGCCGCGTAAGATCATCAATAACGAGGCGGACATCGCGGGCATCCGTCGTGCCGCCGTCATCAACGATGCGGTGCTCGACCTCATGGGGACGCTCGTCGCACCGGGCGTTGACACGGAGACGCTGGATCGCGCGGCGCATGAGTACATTGTCTCACATGGCGGTATTCCCGCCTGCCTCGGCTTTGAGGGCTTCCCCAAGAGCATCTGCACGTCGATCAATAACGTGGTCTGCCACGGAATTCCGTCGACCAAGGATGTGCTCAAAGAGGGTGACATCATCAATGTCGACTCGACCGTCATCGTGGACGGCTACTATGCGGATGCCTCGCGGATGTATCTCATCGGCAAGGTGCCGGCGGCGGCGGGAGCGGCTCGTCAAGGTGACGAAGGAGTGCATGGAGCGCGGCATCGCGGCGGCGCGTCCGTGGCATTTTCTCGGTGACGTGAGTGCGGCGTGCGGTGACTGGGCGCATGCCAACGGGTACTCGGTGGTCACGGCGCTCGGCGGCCATGGCGTCGGCAAGGATTTTCACATGGAACCGTACGTCCCGCATGAGGGCGAGCCGGACACGGGGATGCTCATGGTGCCGGGCATGGTGTTCACGGTCGAGCCGATGATCAATGCGGGCGACTACGATGTCACCGTTGACCGCACGGACGGATGGACAGTGCGGACGAAGGACGGGACGCTCTCTGCGCAGTGGGAAAAGACCATTCTCATCACAGAGACGGGCGCAGAGGTGCTTTCATCATGACGCATTTCGACCAGCTCGGCATCTCGGAGACACTGACCGCACTCCTCCAAAAACAGGGCATCACGCAGCCGACCCCCGTGCAGGAGCAGGCGATCCCGCCCATGCGCGCGGGACGCGACGTGATCGCACAGGCGCAGACGGGGACGGGCAAGACACTCGCCTATCTCCTGCCGCTCCTTGCGCGCATCAAGCCGCAGGGCGCGGCGGCACAGGCACTCGTCATTGCACCGACGCGTGAGCTCGCCATCCAGATCGAGCGCGTCGCCGAACCGCTCGCCCAGTCCCTTGGTATTGGCACCGTTGTGATCTATGGCGGGGCGGATATCGAGCGGCAGAAGGACAAACTGCGCCGCAGTCCGCAGCTCGTCATCGGTACGCCGGGACGTCTGCTCGATCACGTACGGCGCGGAACGCTTGCGCTCGGCAGCGTAAACAAGGTCGTCCTCGACGAGGCGGACGAGATGCTGAAGATGGGCTTCATCGAGGATGTGGAGACCCTGCTCGGCGCTGTGGCACAGGACTATCAGCTCGCACTCTTTTCGGCAACGATGCCCGAACGCATTGTGCGCCTGACCAAGCGGTTCATGACCAACCCCGCGCACATCCGTCTCGCGGGCGAGACCGTGACCCTCGCTGCCATCGAGCAGGTCGTCATTCCCGTCAGCGCAGGGGACAAGCTCGATCGCCTCTGCGCCTCCATCAACGAGGAGGCACCCTACCTAGCCATGGTGTTCTGCGCCACAAAGGAGCGCACCCGTGCGCTCATGATGGAGCTCGCACAGCGCGGCTATCTCGTCGACGCGCTCAGCGGCGACCTCACGCAGACGCAGCGCAGTTTCGTCCTGCGCCAGTTCCGCAGTGCAAAACTGCAGATCCTCTGTGCGACGGACATCGCGGCGCGCGGACTCGACATCGAGGGCGTGACCCACGTCTATAACTACGACCTGCCGCCGACGGTGACCGACTACATCCACCGCATCGGCCGCACGGGGCGCGCCGGGACACAGGGGCAAGGCGATCACACTCGTCGCGCCGCACCAGCACGAAAAACTCCGCAAGATGGAGGCGGCGCTGAAGGAACGCCTGCGCCGTGACGTAGTCAAGAAAAAAAAGCGTCCCACACCGCCTGCAGGGGAGGGGGACGCACAGAAAAAGGCACATCCGCCGCGTGATGCAAAACGCCGAACGCTGCCCAAGCGCACGAAGCCGAAGCAGCGCAGCAAAAAGGCGGGCAAGACCGTCACGAACCTCGGGCGGCGCAGCAGAAAACGGAACTAAACAAGAGCGGCTGCATATGGGAGACTTTCCAGTATGCCGCTCTTTGTTATATCTCTTCGATAATTATATATTTTTCTGCCTTTTTGACTGCTTAGCATCTAGGGAAGCACTGATAAATTCAGCACCGCCATCTTAGCGCATCTTTTTTGCCCGCTTTTTGTCGGCAAATCCTCCACATAGCCTCTGCTATGCGTCCGGTTTGCCTCCTCAACCGGACGAAAAAACCTACGCCAATCTGACGGACTTCATTTTATCAGCGATTCCTTAGGGAATTGCAGGAAAAGACGATTTTTCGTCGAATTGATAACACCATACAGACTATTCCAAACCAATAAGGAGGAAGGTTTCATGATTGGCATCAAGAATGTGATTGCGATTATCTGCGGCGGCGGCCCCGCACCCGGCATCAACAGTGTCATCTCTGCCGTGGTCAGTGAGGCGACGCGGCATGGGTGGGATGTGCTCGGCATCTACGACGGGTTCTCGCGGATTGCACGCGGTGAGAAAAACTACGTGCGCCTTGAGCCCGCAAACATCAGCCGCATTCATCTGACGGGCGGATGCATTCTGAAGATGTCGCGCTTCAACCCGACGAAGAAGGAATCCGACCTCCGCACCGTGGTCGAGACGCTGACCGAGCTCGGCGTGACGCATCTCGTCACCATCGGCGGCGACGACACGGCGTTCAGCTCCATGGCGGTCTCCGAGTACGCGCGCAAGATGGGGCGCACGATCAACGTCGTCCACGTCCCGAAGACCATCGACAACGACCTGCCGCTCCCCGAGGGCGTGCCGACATTCGGCTTTGAGACGGCGCGTGCCTTCGGCACGATGGAGATCGAGAACCTCATGGAGGATGCGAGCACGACGAACAACCGCTGGTACTTCACCATCGCCATGGGACGTACGGCGGGACATCTTGCCCTCGGGATGGGGCGCAGTGCAGGCGCGGCGATCACCATCATCCCCGAGGAGTTCTCCCAGAAAAAGATCCCGCTGCAGCAGGTCGTCGACGTGATCGTCGGCTCGATCGTGAAGCGTTACCTCACGGGGCGCAACTACGGCGTTGCCGTCATCGCCGAGGGCGTGATCGAGAAGATCGCCGAGGAGGACTTCGCCAAACTCGGCAACGTCGTCACGGACGAGCACGGACACATCCGCTACAGCGAGCTCGACTTCGGCGAGATCATCAAACAGGCGGTGCTCGCCGAGACGAAGAAGCTCGGCATCACCATCAGCGTCATCGACAAGGGAAATCGGCTACGAGCTGCGCTGCACGGCGCCGATCGCCTATGACATCGACTACTGCCGCTCGCTCGGCTACTCCGCCGTCAAGTTCCTCATGCAGGGCGACACGGGCGCGATCATCACGATCCAGGACAATCAGGCGGTGCCGATGCGCTTCGACGAGATTCGCGACCCCGAGACGGGCAAGACGAAGGTGCGCAAGGTCAACATCGGCTCCGTTCACTACCGCATCGCACGCGGCTTCATGATGCGCCTCGAAAAGGGTGACCTCGACGATCCGGGACTTGCGAATGCCTACCGCATGACGCAGGAGGAGTTCAAGGAACGCTACTCCTATCTCTTTGACGGCGACGCCGCAGAGTAATTTCGTTGTAGAAATGTCCAGGACGATGGTGTGAAACGAAAAAGTTTCGCATCATCGTCCTTTTTTCTGTTTTAGGTATTGACGCACCCGCTCCTTTGCCGTATAATACCGTATTGTCAGTGCAGTGCACGGCAGATATCGCGGGGTGGAGCAGTCGGTAGCTCGTCGGGCTCATAACCCGAAGGTCACAGGGTTCAAGTCCTGTCCCCGCAACCAATAGCATATCATGGGTAGGTGGCCGAGTGGTTAAAGGCAACAGACTGTAAATCTGTCATCTTCGGATTACGATGGTTCGAATCCATCCCTGCCCACCACTTTTTATCGCGGGGTGGAGCAGTCGGTAGCTCGTCGGGCTCATAACCCGAAGGTCACAGGTTCAAGTCCTGTCCCCGCAACCAAGTCTGTGCGCTGGTGTAGCTCAGTCGGCAGAGCGTATCCTTGGTAAGGATAAGGTCACCAGTTCAATCCTGGTCATCAGCTCCATATAACGGCGGCATAGCTCAGTTGGCTAGAGCATGCGGTTCATACCCGCAGTGTCCGGAGTTCAAATCTCTGTGCCGCCACCATTTTGCTTGATCCCCCCGCAACGGGGGTTCTTTTATGCTTTCAGGGAGCACTCCGGTGTCTCCTTAGGGAAAATGTACTTCATGCGTTGACAGCATTTTCCAAGTATGATAAATTGATACGAGTGATTTCGTGTCATGAAAACTAACAAGGAGAGTCGATATTCATGCGCAACAACATTACGCTTGAGTGCACGGAGTGCCATAGCCGCAACTATCGCACGAACAAGAACAAGAAGAACAATCCGGATCGTCTGGAGTTCAGCAAGTACTGCAAGTTCTGCCGCAAGCACACGCCGCACAAAGAGACGAAGTAAGCGCCCGCATCATGGGAAAGATTGTGAAATTCCTGCGGGAAGTCGTCGCCGAGATGAAGAAGGTCTCGTGGTCGACGCGGCGCGAGCTGGTCACCTACACCGGTGTTGTCGGCATTGCGATCGTCGTCGTCTGCGCGCTCATCTGGATCTGCGACACTATTTTTGCGCGCATCTTTCAGGTTATCCTGCATTACTAGACGGGGTGAGGGACATGGCAGACAAGGAAGAACTCAATCTCCGGCAGGCAAATCCGCATCGCGCATGGTATGTCATCCACACCTACTCGGGGTATGAGAACAAGGTCAAGGCAAACCTTGAACGTCTCATGCACTCGGCGAGCATGAGCGAGATGATCTTTAACGTCGTCGTGCCCGTGGAGAACGAGATCGAGGTCAAGGACGGCAAGGAAAAGGTCGTCCCGCGCAAGGTGTTCCCGGGCTACGTGCTCGTTGACATGATCGTCGATGAGCACTCGTGGTACGTCGTGCGCAACACGACGGGCGTCACGGGCTTTGTCGGCTCGGAGAAGCACCCCATTCCGCTGACGGCAGAGGAGGCGGAACGCATTCTCTCCGGCTCTGTGGGCGGGGCACCAAAACGCCGCGCCAAGGTGGATGTCGGCGACACGGTGCGCATCATCTCGGGCGCATTCGAGGACTACGCGGGCAAGATCACGTCGATCGACACGTCGAGTATGCGCGTGCAGGTGGATGTGGACGGAACCCCACTGGATGTCGAGATCGATCAGGTCGAACGGATCTGAGATCAGATATACCGCTGATTTTTCACCGAAAGGAGGTGAATGTGGATGGCAAAGAAGGTTGCGCGTGTCGTAAAGCTGCAGGTTCCTGCGGGGAAGGCGACACCGGCTCCTCCGGTTGGACCTGCGCTTGGTCAGGCGGGCGTCAATATCATGGCATTCGTCAAGGACTTCAACGAGCGCACGGCGAAGCAGGCGGGGCTCATCATTCCGGTTGAGATCACAGTCTTTGAGGATCGTTCCTTTACCTTTATCACGAAGACCCCTCCGGCAGCAGTTCTGCTGAAGAAGGCGGCGGGCATTGAAAAGGCGTCGGGCGAGCCGAACAAGACGAAGGTCGCAAAGCTCCCGCGCGCGAAGGCACGCGAGATCGCAGAGTCCAAGATGCCGGATCTGAACGCCGCATCGATCGAGGCGGCGACGTCCATGATCGAGGGCACGGCCCGCAGCATGGGCATTGAGATCACAGACTAATCCTCTGTGACAAAGTGGAAGGGCGTACGCCCGTTATGACCACGAAGGGAGTTATTCATGGCAAAGTTTGGTAAGAAATACCAAGACGCTGCGAAGCTGATCGAGAGCGGCAAGCTCTACGCTTCGCAGGAAGCGATGGAACTCGTCAAGAAGACGGCAACCGCCAAATTCGACGAGACCATCGAGCTGCACGTGCGCCTCGGCGTCGATCCGAAGTATGCGGATCAGCAGGGTGCGCGGCGCCCTTGTCCTGCCGCATGGCACGGGCAAGACCCAGCGCGTGCTCGTCTTTGCAAAGGGCGAGAAGGTCGCTGAGGCTGAGGCAGCAGGGGCTGACTTCGTCGGCTCGGATGAGATCGTGCAGAAGATCCAGGGCGGCTGGCTCGACTTCGATGTCGCTGTCGCTACGCCCGACATGATGGGCACGGTCGGCCGCCTCGGTAAGGTTCTCGGTCCGCGCGGACTCATGCCGAACCCGAAGCTCGGCACGGTCACGATGGATCTGAAGAAAGCCATCGGCGAAATCAAGGCAGGTCAGGTGGAGTACCGCACGGACAAGGCGGGCAACGTCCACGTTCCCATTGGGAAGGCCTCCTTTGATGCGGAGAAACTCCGCGAAAACTATCAGGCGATCATCGACACGCTGATTCGCGTGAAGCCGGCAGCGGCAAAGGGGCAGTACATCCGCTCCATCACCGTTGTGGCGACGATGGGACCCGCCGTCCCCGTTGCGCTCAGCTAATTCTTTTAGCAGCGCACGGAATTTCCCAGGCTGTAGACAGCAGGTTTGCGCAAGCATCTAACGACATAGTCGCCTGCCGAGGCCGGACGTGAATTTGAACATTCATCTCCGGCAGGATAGCAGCCGGAGATTTTTCATTGGAAAGAATAAGAGCCGTCCAGATTGGTGCGGATTTTTGTTCGAGCAAGGAGGAACACCGGACGCGCAGTTAAGTCCTGCGTGGAGGATGTTCCGACGCGGCGAGAACGGAAGGACGTGCCAAGATGAACGGCGACAAGAAAGGAGGGAAATGATTACATGGCAGATCACAAGAAAGAAGTCATCGTCGAGAAGCTGAAAGAGCAGCTCTCCTCGGCGAAAGGAGCTGTCTTTACGACGTACACCGGTCTTACCGTTGCGCAGGATACGGAGCTGCGCCGCGAGCTGCGCGCTGCGGGCGTCTCCTATCATGTCGTAAAGAACACAATGCTGCGCCGTGCGGCAGATGCGCTTGGGCTTGAGGGGCTTGATTCGCACCTTGAGGGTACGACCGCGTTTGCGTTCTCGTCAGACGATGCCGTCGCTCCGGCGAAGGTCATCTGCGGCTACATCAAGAAGAACAAGCTCGACGAGAAGGGTATTCTGTCCGTCAAGGTCGGTACCGTTGAGGGCAAGGTCATCGAGACGGCAGAGGTGCAGGCACTCGCATCGCTCCCGTCGCGCGAAGAGTTGGTCGCAAAGCTCATGGGCAGCATGAATGCGCCGATCTCGAACACGGTCAATGTACTGCAGGGCGTTATTCGCAATGCCGTCTATGTGCTTGAGGCTGTGCGTGCGCAGAAAGCGTCCGCATAAACATACGATTGAGAGAGAATTTACATATTTTTGGAGGTATACAGCATGAATAAGGATCAGATTCTGGAAGCCATTGAGAACATGACCGTTCTCGAACTCTCCGAGCTCGTGAAGGCAATGGAGGAGAAATTCGGTGTCAGCGCAGCTGCACCGGTCGCTGTTGCTGCCGCAGGCGGTGCTGCTCCGGCTGCGGGCGGCGAGGAGAAGACGGGTTCACCGTCGTTCTCGCAGCAGCAGGCGACAAGAAGATCAACGTCATCAAGGCCGTTCGTGAGGCAACGGGTCTCGGCCTGAAGGAAGCGAAGGAACTCGTTGACGGCGCACCGAAGCCGGTCAAGGAGAACGTCGGCAAGGCTGAGGCCGAAGAGCTCAAGAAGAAGCTCGAAGAGGCCGGCGCAACGGTCGAACTGAAGTAATATCGATTCGTATGAGAATAGACACCCTCCGATATGGGGGGTGTTTTTGTCTCTTGACGGGACTTTTGCAATAGAGTTATAATAAATCCAGGACATTTGCAGCGCGGGACGGAGCTGTACCGTCCGCCTCGCGAGGAACATTCTGGGAGAGACGGTGCATCGTATGATTTTTTACGGCGACAAGCAGAAGCCCATAATGGATGAAGAACAGGATGCGTCAGAGGAACTGGATGTCGGGAAACTGATGCTGAGAGTGAAGCGTTTATGGACCATGCAGCCGAGAATAGTGCCTTTGACACTTGCACAGATGAAGAACTATTGATTCGTATCCGCAGTTGTGACGGTGATGAAGCCCTTGACTATCTCATCAACAAATATCGCAACTTTGTGCGCTCCAAAGCACGCTCCTACTTCCTCATCGGCGCTGACCGCGAGGATATTGTTCAGGAGGGGATGATCGGCTTCTTTAAGGCGATACGTGACTATCGTCCGGACAAGCTCTCGTCGTTTCGTGCCTTTGCGGAGCTGTGCGTGACGCGCCAGATCATCACGGCGATCAAGACGGCAACGCGGCAGAAACACATCCCGCTCAATTCTTATGTATCGCTGAATAAGCCAATCTACGATGAGGACTCTGATCGCACTCTCCTTGACGTCATCTCCGGAGCGCGCATCAGTGACCCTGAGGAGCTCGTTATTGGTCATGAGGAACTTATCGACATCGAGCAGAAAATGGAGGAGATCCTCAGCGACCTTGAGTGGCGCGTCCTCATGAGCTACCTCGACGGAAAATCCTATCAGGAGATCGCCGTCGACCTGCATCGTCAGGTTAAGTCCATCGACAATGCGTTGCAGCGTGTCAAGCGGAAACTTGAGAAATACATGGAGTCGCGTGGTGAGGATCTCGACATCGGAATTGTCTACCGTGGGCTGACGACCATCAACCGCGTGGGACGCGCACAGGAATAAAGAAATACAAAGACCGGGCAGCCGGCCTTTTGTTTTATGTGAATATCATATTTTATTGCTATCATTCAAAAAGCAGTTGAAGAATAGGAGGCATGACCATGTGGAAAAAATTTTCATCCATCTTGTTGACGACACTGCTCTGTCTCGCCTGTGTCGCGGCATCTGTACAGGCAGCGGAGGACAGCGCACCGAGGGCGACTGCGCCGCAGGAGAAGCCGAGCCGCATTGAACTCGTAATGATCCTCGACAAGAGTGGATCCATGCACGGGCTGGAGGCGGACACCATCGGCGGCTTTAATGCGATGATCGAGAAGGAAAAGAAGCTGGGCATCGACGTGCGCGTGACGACGGTGCTCTTTAACGACAAGATGGACCGTCTCTACGAGCACAGAGAGATCCGAAGCGTGCGCCCGCTGACCGAGCGGACGTATGAGACGGGCGGCACGACGGCACTCCTTGACGCCGTCGGTGATACCATCCTGCACATGGAGCAGTCGGGCGCGGCAGACCGGCAGGGGACAAAGGTGATCGTCGTCATCATCACGGACGGCATGGAGAATGCGAGCACCGAGGTTCACCAAGGCAAAGGTCAAGGAGCTCATCTCGGACAAGCGGGAGAAGGCGGGCTGGGACTTCATCTACCTCGGCGCAAACATCGATGCGGCTGAGGAAGCGGACGCCATCGGGGTGCGCAAGGCGAACGCCGTGACGTACAAGAACACATCGAGCGGCGTCCGTGCGAACTACGATGCAGTAGGTGTCTACGTCGCGGAGCGCGCCAGCGGCGATAAGGAATCCGGTGCGTGGAAGGACCATGTCGAAAAGGATGAGACGAAATAAGAAGGATTGACATTTCTCTCCTGACGTTGTATGCTATGGAACATAGCTATATACATATAATGGAACTGAATTGATGAGAGAGGCGGCGGGTCGCGTGCCTCGCCGGGAGAGTATCTATTTTTAGGAGGAATCGGAATGAAAAACTGGAAGAAAATGCTGGTCGCTTCGCTTGCATGCTCAGCGGTCTTGGGACTGTCCTCGTACAGCCCGGCAGAGGCTGCGTACGAGCTCAATCCTGAGGTCAAGACGGTGACGCCGGCACTCATGGAGGCGTCGGAAATCGGCGTTCTGAAGTACAACAACCCGCAGATGGCGAACTACACGAACAAGGATGCCATTGTTGTTGCGAGCTTCGGCACGACGTTCAAGGATACGCGTGAGAAGACGATCGAGGCGACGGTGCGCGACATTCAGGCAGCGAACCCCCTCGCAAAGGTCGTCACGGCATTTACCTCCCATATCATCATCGACCGCATCGCGGCAAAGGAAGGCAAGCACTATCCGACGCCCGAGGAGGCACTGACGCAGCTCAAGGCAGAGGGCTACTCCCGCGTCGCGTTGGTCTCGCTCGACGTCATTCCGGGCATGGAGTACTCCTACGTCAAGGCGGTTTACAACGAGTACAAGGATCAGTTCAAGACGATGACCTGCGGCACCTCCCTCATGTACTGGCAGGGACAGGAAGATCAGGCGGACGACGTGACGGAGTTCATCAAGGCGGTCTCGACGCAGTTCCCGAAGCTGGGCAAGGATGAGGCACTCCTCCTCATGGCACACGGCACGCCGCACGTCTCCAACGCCTACTATTCCGTGATCCAGGCAAAGCTCAACGAGCTCGGCTATAAGAACGTCTACGTCTACACGGTGGAGGGCTGGCCGAGCCTGGAGACGATCCTGCCGAAGCTCAAGCAGAACCACATCAAGATGGTCACGCTCATGCCGATCATGATGGTGGCGGGCGATCATGCGCACAACGACATGGCGGGCAAGGATTCGGACTCGCACAAGAGCATCCTTGAGAGCCAGGGCTTCAAGGTCAACACCTATCTGCACGGCCTCGGTGAGAACCAGGCGATCCGTGCTGCCTTCGTAGAGCGTGCCAACGACGCATGGGACGCGCTGCAGGGACGCAAGACTGCGGATGCAGACCACATCAAAATGATGAAGTAATACAGCATATCCGCTCGGAGCCTGTCGCAGGAGCATCTGCTTCTGCGACAGGCTCTTTTCTTTATGGAAATACCCTGCTATAATAAATGGCACGAAAAGCAAGGCAACAGATAGAGGAGTACGCGAATGAAGATTGCAGTTGTCGGAACGGGGATGATCGCACGCGAGGCGCTTAATGCGCTGCGCATGGTGAAGGTGTGGAGATCCCCGTGCTCTGTGCACGAGCGCACAGCAGGGAAAAAGCGGAACACATGGCGCAGGAGTTTGACATCCCGCACGTCGTGACCGACTACGCCGAGCTGCTCACATCCCATGCGGCCGACTTCGTCTACCTCGGCATCGTAAACAGCGCGCATTTCGACTATGCGCGTCAGGCGATCTCGGCGGGCTGGAATGTCATCGTGGAGAAACCCTTTGCCTCGACCCTCGCGGAGACGGAGGGCTGATCGCGCGCGCCCGTGCGGCGCAGAGCTATGTCTTTGAGGCGATGACGCCGCTCTATATGCCGAACTTTCGCGGCATCGTGGAGCGGCTGCCCCGGCTTGGCCTCGTCCGCCTCGTACAGGCGAACTTCTCCCAGTATTCGAGCCGCTACGACCGCTACCTCGCGCGCGACGTTGCTCCTGCGTTTGACCCTGTCTGCTCGGGCGGCGCACTCTATGACCTGAACGTCTACAACCTGGCGCTCATCATCGCGCTCTTTGGACGCCCGCTGTCCGCGTCCTATCTGGCAAATATCGGATTCAACGGCATCGACACATCAGGGGTGATGACCCTGCGCTACGACGGCTTTTTGCGCCTCATCGGCAGCGGCGAAGGACAGCAGCAGCCCTCCTTCCTCATGATCCAGGGCGAGAACGGCTGGATTCGCACCGACGGCACGCCGAACGAACTGCGCTCCTTCACCATCGGCCTGCGCGGTGCGGGCCCGAGACCTTCGCGCTGAACCGCCACGAGCACCGCATGGTGCATGAGTTTGAGGAGATGCAGCGCATATACCGGCAGCGGGACTACACCGACGTGGAGGACGGCTTTGCCGTGACGCGCGCGGTGATGGCGGTCATGGAAAAAGCACGCCTGATGGCGGGCATCCAGTTTCAGGGCGGACTGATGCATGGACAATGACATGATGATTGAGATGGAACATCTCGTCAAAAAAATTTCCGCATACCAATGAGAAAAAAAGAGCGCATGGAAGACCGCCGTCAATGATGTATCGCTCTCCGTACGGCGCGGCGAGGTGTTCGGTCTCCTTGGCCCGAACGGCGCAGGCAAGACGACGATCATTCGGATGCTCACCATGCAGACCCGTCCGACGAGCGGACGCATCCGCATCGGCGGAGAGGACATCCATGCGGCAGAGCGCAGCGTCAAGGCTGAATCGGTGTCGTACCGCAGCACGTGAACTTTGATCAGGAACTCACCGTCTGGGACAATATGGAGCTGCACGCGCGCCTGCACCACATGGAGCGTATGGAGCGCACGGCACGCATCGAGGAGCTCCTGACGGAGATGTCGCTCATGGAGGTGCGCAACGACGGTGTGCGGCAGCTCTCGGGCGGGATGAAGCGGCGGCTGCTCATTGCGCGTGCGCTCATCCACCGTCCGCGCGTCCTCTTTCTCGACGAGCCGACCGTTGCCCTTGATCCGCAGATTCGCCGCCATATCTGGGATGTGGTGCACGGCATTGCAGCGCACGGCGTGACCGTCCTCCTCACCACACACTACATCGAGGAGGCAGAGGCTCTCTGCGCACGCGTCGCCATCATCAATAGGGGCCGACTTATTGACTTGCAGACGCCTCGTGCCTTCTGTGAGGCATTAGGCAGACATGCCGTGGAGTGGGATGGAGCGGACGGACGCGCCTACCGCTTTTTCCATACGCAGGAGGAGGCGCGCAGCTATGCGCGCGGTATCGAGGAGACGATGGCGCGTGTACTCCTGCGTCCGACGAATCTGGAGGACGTCTTTATCGAGCTGACGGGACGGAAGGAGGGGCTCTGATGCTTGGCGATATATGGACGGTGTTTTGGCGCGACTGGATCGTGCTGCGCCGCCGCCTGAAAAAATATATCCTGAGCCGCATGGTCTCGCCGCTCATGTTCCTCATCGCCTTTGGCTGGGGGCTCGGGCGGAGCATCGACGTCGGCGGCTCGTACATCGACTTCCTCGTACCGGGGCTGCTCGCGATGAACTCCATGAACATCAGCTTTAACAGCATCATCCCCGTGCACGCGGGCGCATCTACCATAAAAGCCTTGAGGGTACCTTATCGCCCCATCCGTCCCGATGCCTACGTCATCGGCAAGGTTGCGGGCGCCGTGCTGCGCGGTCTGATCTCCTCGGCGATCATCATTGGACTGAGTTATCTCTTTGGCGCACATTTCTCCGTCACACCGCTCTTTCTTCTCGTCCTGACGCTGAACTGTGCGATTTTCGCGGAGATCGGCTTTCTCGCGGCGCTGTATATCTCCACCTACGAGGAGATGGGGCAGGTCAACCTCTACGTCCTCCTGCCCATGTCCTTCCTCTGCGGGACCTTCTTCTCCACGGCAGCACTGCCGGATGCGGTGCGCTATCTCGTGGAGATCCTCCCGCTGACGCATACGAGCTACCTCCTGCGCAGCCTCAGCGGGGCAGGGGACTACTCCGTTGTCTCGCTTGTCGTCGTCGTACTCTACGCCATCCTCGGCATCGTCGCCGGCACATGGAAATTCCGCCGACTGACCGACTAACTAAGAAATCACCAATATCACTCAGAGGACAATCATGCTCAGGCATATCTTTCATCACAGCGGCGCAGCAGAGGGCTGCGCGCACTTCTGCTGCACGCGCGTCGAGGACTTCGGCGTCTCCTACGGGACATTTGACGTCTTCTCACGTCAACCTGCACTTTCACTGCGGTGAGCTCACCGCCATCATCGGGCCGAACGGCGCGGGAAAAATCAACCCTCCTGCGCGCCATCCTCGGCGAGGTGCCGCACACGGGACACATCCGCTTCGTCGACGCCGAGGGACGCCATACCGGCCGCCCCGTCATCGGCTACGTCCCGCAGTACCTCCGCCTCGACGTGAGCGCACCGACCACCGTCATGGATCTCTTTATGGCGTGCATCACAGCGCGCCCGTCTGGCTCTGCTCCGCACGTCCCTATCGTGCACGTGCCACGCAGAGTCTTGCACGCGTGCGGGCAGATCACCTCATCGACCGCCGCCTCGGCGCACTCTCGGGAGGAGAACTGCAGCGCGTTCTCCTCGCGCTCGCGCTCGACCCCATCCCGAACCTGCTCCTCCTCGATGAGCCCGTCTCGGGCGTCGATCAGCGCGGACTGGCACTCTTCTACGAAATCGTCGCGGAGCTGCGCGCCAAGGAAGATCTCGCGATCCTCCTCATCTCGCATGACCTCGGCATGACGGCACGCCATGCGGACAAGGTCGTCCTGATGAACCACGGCATCGCGGCAGCGGGAACGCCAGAGGAGGTCTATCGCTCTCCGGCGATGGAGCAGATCTTCGGCATCCTGCCCGACCTCAGCAGCCTGCGTGCGCCGACGGAGAAGCGCACGCCAGGAGAGGAGGGGACGACATGGAACTGATCTATCACATCATGGACACACTCCTGCCCTTTTCGTGGACAGAGTACACCTTTATGAAAAACGCCCTCCTCGCCGTCCTCCTCATGACGCCGCTCTTCGGGCTTCTCTCGACCATGGTCGTCTCAAGCCGCATGGCGTTCTTCTCGGACTCGCTCGGCCACGGTGCATTCACGGGCATTGCCGTCGGCGCGCTCGTCGGCATCGTCTCGCCGCTCACCGCACTCATCATCTTCTCGATCGCCTTTGCCCTCCTCATCACCTACATCAAACATCGGACGGCGGCATCGGCAGACACCGTCATTGGCGTATTCTCCTCGACCGCCATTGCCGTCGGCCTCATGGTCATGAGCCGAGGCGGCGGCTTCTCGAAATTCTCCCCGCTCCTGATCGGCGACATCCTGAGCATCACGCCGTCCGACCTCGCGGGACTGCTCGCCGTCGACCTCCTCGTCGTACTGGTCTGGGCCGTCCTCTTCAACCATCTGCTCCTGCTCTCCGTCAACCCGTCACTCGCCCGCAGCCGCGGCATCTCCGTCGTGCGCATCGAGGCGGCGTTTGCCGCCCTGCTCGCCGTCGTCGTTGCCGTCAGCATCCAGTGGGTCGGCATCCTCATCATCAATGCACTCCTCGTCCTGCCGGGGGCAGCCGCGCGCAACGTGGCGCGCAGCGTCAAGGAGTATCACCTCATCGCCATCCTCACCGCCCTCGTCGCGGGCATCGTCGGGCTCTTCTCCGCCTACTACCTTGGCATCGCGGCAGGCGCGGCCATCGTCGCCGCCGCCGCCCTCATCTTCTTCCTCTCGCTCGCACTCCGTACACGCGTGCAGCGGTGATCTGTTTTTTTTCATCAAATTATGCTAAAATGGGCAGGAATAAAACATCTAAAGGAGGCCGTTCGGATGAAAATAACGATTGGCAGCGATCATGGGGCAGTAGAGCTGAAAGAGGAAGTCAAGATGGTGCTCCACGAATTTGAGGATGTCCGCGTCACGGACGTCGGCACCTTCGGCACGGAGTCGGTCGACTATCCCGACATCGCGGAGAAGGTCTGCGCTGACGTCGTCTCTGGCAAGGCGGATCGCGGCATCGTCCTCTGCGGCACGGGGATCGGCATCTCCATCGCGGCAAACAAGATCGACGGCATCCGCGCCGCCCTCTGCGGCGACGTCTACTCGGCGATCATGTCGCGGAAACACAACGATGCGAACGTCCTCGCCATGGGCGGACGCGTCACGGGCATCGGCCCCGCGGGCGAAATCGTACGCGCATGGGTCTGCACGGAGTTCGAGGGCGGCCGCCACGCCCGCCGCGTCGACAAGATCATGGCGCTTGAGCAGAAGAAAGACAGCTAACAGCTAAGGGAGAGCACATGAGCATTATGGACACGCTGAAACAGGCAGACCCGCAGGTCGCAGAGGCAATTGATCACGAGCTCAACCGCCAGCGGACAAAGCTCGAACTCATCGCCTCGGAGAACATCGTCAGCCGTGCCGTCATGGAGGCACAGGGCAGCGTCCTCACCAACAAATACGCCGAGGGCTACCCCGGCAAGCGTTACTACGGCGGCTGTGAGTACGTCGATGTCGCAGAGCAGCTCGCCATCGACCGCGCAAAGGAACTCTTCGGCGCGGCGTGGGCGAACGTCCAGCCCCACTCGGGCGCACAGGCAAACATGGCGGTATTCTTCGCCCTCCTGCAGCCGGGCGACACCATCCTCGGCATGAACCTCACAGACGGCGGACACCTCACACGGCAGCCCCGTCAACATCTCCGGTACCTACTACAAGGTCATCCCCTACGGCGTCGACCGCGAGACCGAACGCATCGACTACGACGCGCTCGAAAAACTCGCCGCCGAGCACCATCCGCGCATGATCATCGCGGGCGCATCGGCGTACGCGCGCATCATCGACTTTGAGCGCATCGCCGCCATCGCCAAAAAGCGTCGATGCCATCTTCATGGTCGACATGGCACATATCGCGGGGCTCGTCGCAGCAGGGCAGCACCCCAGCCCCGTCCCCTACGCCGACATCGTCACCACGACCACGCACAAAACCCTGCGCGGCCCGCGCGGCGGCCTCATCCTCGGCCGCGACGAAGAACTCGGGAAAAAGATCAACAAGGCCGTATTCCCCGGCATCCAGGGCGGCCCTCTGATGCACGTCATCGCGGCAAAGGCCGTCGCCCTCGGCGAGGCACTGAAGCCCTCGTTCAAGGAGTACGGCGCACAGGTCGTAAAGAACGCCGCCGCGCTCGCCGACGAACTCACGAAGCTCGGCTACCGCATCGTCTCGGGCGGCACGGACACGCACGTCATGCTCGTTGACCTCACGAACAAGGACGTCACGGGCAAGGAAGCGCAGACCCTCCTCGACGAGGTCAACATCACAGCGAACCGCAACACCATCCCGTTCGAGCCGCGCAGCCCGTTCGTCACGAGCGGCATCCGTCTCGGCTCGCCCGCACTCACCACGCGCGGCTTCCGCGAGGAGGACATGCGTGAGGTCGCACGCATCATCGCGCACGTCCTCGATGCACCGACGGACGAGAGCCGCCGTGCAGAGGCACGCCGCCGCGTCGATGCACTCTGCAAAAAATATCCGATCTATGAACATCTCGGAGAGAACTGACCTCCCCGTGGAAAGGAAACATCCCATGGCTGACACATTCCGTCCGTCCGACATACCGACACTCCACCTCGTCGATCATCCGCTCATCCAGCACAAACTGACCATCATGCGCCGCAAGGAAACGGGGACAAAGGAATTCCGCGAACTGCTCTCGGAGATCGCCATGCTCATGGCATACGAGATCACGCGCGACTTTCCCCTGCGCGACGTGGAGATCGAGACCCCTGTCGCACACTGCCATGCAAAAATGCTCGCGGGCAAAAAACTCGGCATCGTCCCCGATCCTGCGCGCAGGCCTCGGGATGCTCGACGGCATCCTGAACCTCATCCCCGCGGCGCGCGTCGGACACATCGGGCTCTATCGCGACCCCGAGACACTTGCCCCCGTCGAGTACTATGCAAAGCTCCCGCGCGGCATCGAGGATCGCACACTCATCGTACCTGACCCCATGCTCGCCACGGGCGGCAGTGCGTCGGCAGCACTCACCATGCTCAGGACAAAGGGCGCGCACCATCATCCTCATGTGCCTCGTCTCTGCTCCCCGAGGGGCATCCGCCGCGTCGCGGCAGACCACCCCGACGTACCGATCTACGTCGCGGCAGTGGACGACTGCCTCAACGAGCACGGCTACATCGTACCGGGGCTCGGCGATGCGGGCGACCGCATCTTCGGAACGCTCTAAGTCGCATCCCGCAGTATCCCACGTGTGCAGAGCGTCTGCCTATCACACGTCGATGACACGCGTGTTCTTGGGACGTTTCCCATCCGATCTGCTTCCTTATACCGTAATTCCCCAAAGCCTCCCCGTGCGCCACGAGAGGGGACTCCCCGCGAGCAGTGGAGGGGTGCCTGTGGGATAAGTAAAGACATTAAAGCCTGTTACATGAAACCTTTTTCAGCTTCATGCGACAGGGCTTTTTCTATTGTGTCTGATACATTAAAAAAAGCTGAACCGTAACATTTGTTTCTAGGAATAAAGTCATGAATATGTTAATATAAAGTATAAACTGGCGATAACTATATTAAGAGAACCTATAAGGACAGCAATACGCGCAGACAGAAGGAAATGTGCGAATGAAGCAAACAAAAATAAAGCACGTAACACATGCACATCGTGTGAAAAAACGACTGCTGACCGCAGGCCTTGCCGCCCTCTGTGCCGCGAGCTGCACCCCCGCCGCGCATGCCGCCGAAAAAGGCCGCAGAGAAGACGACGGAGAGCATCTGGGTCGCACGTTATACATTTGACGGAGAAAATCCCGTGACTGATGCCGAGCTGCGGGACATCCTCGCACCGCATCGCCACCATGAGGCGACGCTCTCCGACCTTGAAGCACAGGCGGAGGAGATCACAAAGTACCTGCGGGACAAGGGTCTACTTTGTCGCATTTGCCTACCTCGCACCACAGGAATTTCGCGACGGCGTCGTCACCTTTACCATCGTGCCGGGGCGCTATGGCGAGATCATCGTCAACAACGAGACCTACGTGCACGACGGGGCGATCCAGCGCGAGATGGGCATCGCACCAGGGCAGATCATCGACAAGAACGAACTCAGCCGCGGCGTCTGGCTCACCAACGACATGAACCGCATCGAAGCAAACACAAAACTCAAAGCGGGGAAGGATCCAGGAACGACTGACCTCATCGTCAACGTCAAGAACAAAGGGCACCGCATGTGGGGCTACCTTGGCATGGACAATGGCGGCTACCGCTACACAGGGCGCTATCAGTACAGCGCGTTCTTCAACTACGCGAGCCCCTTCCGTGAGGGCGACCTCTTCTCCATTGGCGGTATCATGTCAAATGGTAAGATGTGGTCGGGTTCTGTCTCCTATACCACGCCGTTCTGGCGGCAGGGAGAGCGGTTCGGCATCAGCTACGCTCGATCCTTCTACTCGCTTGGCGGCACGTTTTCCTCCATGGATTTCGTGGGTTCCTCACAGACACTCGGTTTTAACTGGCAGCATAACTTCCGCCGCAGCCGCGACCTCAACCTCTATGGATCGGTGCGGCTTGACTTCAAGAGCATGGGGAGCGAGGCACGACAGATGGCCTTCCGTGACCCGAAACACGCACGCAACTGGGTGTTCGGCATCAATGGGGACAATCTCGACCGCTTCCTGACGGGTGGACGCAATACGTTTTCGCTTTCATATACGCGCGGCAGACTTTCCATCGATGAACCGTCACAGCGCCTCAGCGATGCGATGACAGCACGCACGGCAGGACACTTCGGCAAGTGGAACCTCGACCTTTCGCGGCTTCAGCACATCGATGAGCGACTTTCGCTCTACCTCAGCTACAGCCGTCAGTGGGCGAAGAAAAACCTCGACTCCTCGGAGAAATTCTCTCTCGGCGGGCCGAGCGGCGTACGCGCCTATCCCGTCAGTGAGGCATCGGGTGATGACGGCTGGAAATGGACGGCGGAGCTGCGGTGGAATGTACCGACGCGCGAGGGTGATACCAACGTCTGGCAGATGATCGTCTTCGTCGATGGAGGACATGTGAGCATCTACCATGATGGATATCCCGGCTATTCGGGGCCGGACGGCCGCAGTCTGTATGGGGCAGGTCTCGGTGTCAACTGGAGCAACGATGACAATTGGGTCGCTCGTGCAAACTACGCGTGGAAGCTTGGGCACGAGCCTGCGGTCTCGGACAGTGACCGCAGCGGACGCTTTTGGTTTCAGATCTATAAATTCTTCTAAACGGTGATCTTCCTTGAGATTTCACCAGCCCCCATAGCCTCCCTGTTTGATGGGAGGCAGCGCGGCAAACGCCCACAGCCTCCTCGTTCGACGAGAGGCGGCGCGGTACCCATAGCCTCCCCGTTTGACGGGAGGGGAGCGGCACCCCATAGCCTCCCGCGTGGTGGGAGGGGCACCACTGCGGTGGTAGAATCAACAAGGAAGAATCAAAGAGGGCAGAGTATAGGGATTCCGACGCACGTCGGACGATCTTTGGAATAAGGGGATACGACAATGAGCATCATGAACAGACACCGTCGCGGACGTCTGCGACGCGCCCTGCGCAGCGGCGTCAGTTTCTTTGCGGCAGGGACATTGTTGGCGAGCACGGCAGAGCCTGTACTTGCCCTTCCGCAGGGCGGACAGGTCGCCGCCGGCGACGCACAGATCGCATCGAACGCGGCAGAGATGGCGATCCATCAGACTTCGCAGAACGCAGTCATCAATTGGCAGTCCTTCAATATTGCGGCGGGCGAACGCGTGAGCGTTCTCCAGCCGAACGCACAGGCGGCACTCCTGAACCGTGTCCTCGGCAGCAACCCGTCCGAGATCTTCGGACAGCTGCAGGCGAACGGGCGCGTCTTTCTCGTCAACCCGTCGGGCGTCTACTTCGCCCCGGGGCACAGGTCGATGCGGGCGCGATCATCGCCTCCACCATGAACATTACGAATGCGGACTTCATGGCGGGACGCTATAACTTCGTCGGCACAGAGCACGACGGCAAGGTCATCAACAAGGCATCGCTCGCTGCTCAGAACGGCGGGCTCATCGCCCTCCTCGGCAAGGACGTCGTCAACGAGGGCGTCGTCGTCGCGAAGAAGGGCACGGCGGCCCTCGCAGCGGGCGAGGCGGTCACACTCGACTTTGGCGGCGACGGCAAGGTCGAGGTCGTCCCCACCAAGGCGGCACTGGAACAGGCGGTCACGAATAAAGGTCTCGTCGAGGCAGACGGAGGCCTTGTCTTTATGTCTGCGGCGACGGGCGAAATGCTCACGCGCTCGGCGGTCAATCAGGACGGCATCGTCCGTGCCTCCTCCCTCGCAGACGCGCCGGGCGCGATCCGCATCACGGCGCGTGACGTGAACCTCGGCACGGGCAGCCTGACGGATGCGAGCGGGATGCAGGGCGGAACGATCGAGATCGGCGGCGGCTGGCAGGGTACGGGGACGCTCGCACACGCCACGAACGTGAGCATCGCGCACGGCGCGGCCATGCGTGCTGACGCGACGGCGGACGGTGGTGCAGGCGGCACCGTCGCCGTTTGGTCAGACGGCGAGACGCGCTTCGCGGGCGAGATCACGGCGCGCGGCAGGGGCGCGGGCGCAGGCGGCATGGTCGAGACATCGGGCCACAAAGTCCGCATCACAGGGGCTTGTCAACGCGTCGTCCGAGGCAGGAACAGGCGGTTCATGGCTCATTGATCCCGGCAATGTTGTGATTCGTAACCTGCTGCCCGGTGAATCGGCATCATCCGAGCTGGTTGACGTGAACAGTGTCAATACGTCACTGAGCGGCGGGTCGTCAATCATCGTGCAGACGGCCGAGGGGAACAATGATTATAGTCTGACAGTGCAGGATGCGATTCAGAAGACGGGCGGCAGTGATTCAACACTGACACTCAAGGCAACGGGTGATGTCAACATCGGCGCGGATATTCAGAACACCTCGACCGTCGGTAAGCTCAACGTCGTGATCGTTTCGGATACCAACCACCTCGCAGGCGGCAGTGTAAATGTTGGCGCCGGAAAGCACATCGAGACGCTCGGCGGGAAATGTCAACATCGGCGGTGGACTCGTCATGGGCGGAGTTGGCTTTGCCAATTCCCAGAGCTCAGGTGTTGCAGGGATTACTATCGGCAGCGGTGCCGTCATTGATACGCGTGATTCCTCAGGTACGACGGGCGGCAATGTAGAGATGTCGGGCAGTGCGACAGGGAATGATACGGGTATCGCCCTCACGGGCGCGCAGATCCATGCGGGGGCGGGCAAGGTCGCCCTCACAGGCGTATCCTCGAGCGGCAAGGGCATCATTGTGGACAGCGCGACGACCGTGGATACGCGCAGTGTTGACTTGCGCACAGATACCATCGACCTTCAGGGAACGATTACGGGCGATGGTGATTCGGACGGATCAGCGACAGTTCGGACATTCACAGAAGACAGAACAATCAATTTTGGCACTGGCTCAGGCGGACTCGATCTTGCGGGCAATACCTTCTCCAGTGCGGGTAAGATCCAGGGATTCAAGAAGAACATCGTCGGTGATGCTGCGAAGAAATCGAACATCAAGGCAGGTGGCGTGACCGCGGACAATAACCTCGTACTGAGCAGTGCGGCGGGGAAGATCACCGTCAGCGGAGCGGTGACAGTCGCTGCGGGGCATGGCCTGACACTTGCCTCCAAGGATTCTGTTGAGGGGGCAGGCGTCATCACTGCAGATGCAGTAAATCTTGATGCAGCAGATGCAGTAGTACGGTTTACGGGCACGCATGCTATTCAGAAGCTCGATGGAAAGGCGAAAGGAGCTGGCATTTAAGAACAGCGCCAACCTTGTCGTGGGTGGAGAGACGGGCTTGACAATAGGCGCCGGCGGCGCAAATATCGCCGTGACGGCAGGTGATCTCACAGTCGGCGTACATGGACTTAAGAACGGTGCGGGGGCACTGGCACTAAAGGCCTCGGGTACGCTCAGTATGGATGCGGGGGCTGAGGTTGCATCGACGGGGGCGGCAGATACCTCCCTCGAGGCAGGTGCTGTTGCCGTCGGCACAGGGGCGAAGATCAAGACGACAGGGCGGCAAGATCAATGTCAAGACGGATGCGCTCACGCTTCCCTCGGGAGAGCAGGGCGTTCTTTCGAGCGCAAACGGAACTGTTACGGTTGAGACAAAATCAGCCGGCAAGACCATGTCCGTCAATGGCGGTACTGCCGACATACAGATGACGGATCTCGGCTTTATCAACTCCGGTACGGGAGCCGTGCAGATCGGCAATGCCAGTACGGGAAGCATCGAGATCGGCACAACTTCGGTTGACGCGCCGCTGACGGTCACCTCGGGCGCGACAGTCAGCGTTACGGGAGCGGTCACGAACCCAAACAACAAAGATGTAACCTTTAAAGGGAATACGGTTGACTTCACGGCAGGTTCATCTCTCGCAGCCGGCTCGGGGACGACGACCATTGTTGCAGACAGCGTAGGACTTGACAATGGCTCGTTCACGGGGACAGGGGACTTTTCGTGCTACAGAAAAAAAGACGGCTGGCGGCTTTACGGTCGGCGGCGCGAGCACATTCGTTTCGGATGCTGGACTCGGCAAACTCACAGGCGGCTTCTATAATGTCGAGATCGGCGCAAAGGACTACGTTGGTACAGCAACGATCAATACGATTTCCACAGGGAAACTTCCTGCCTATACGAGTATCCTGACGAAGGGGGCACTCTCTGTCACGGGGACGGTCAACGGCGGCGCGACTGATACTCTTGTCCTGCATGGGGAGGGCGGGCTGACGCAGACAGCACCGATCAAGGTCGGCAATCTCCTCCTCCTCGGCAAAGGGACAGTGGCTCTCGATGGTGTCGCGAATAATGAGATTGGCAATATTGCCGCTGACATGAGCACTGGTGTGCTCAAACTCAAGAATCAAACGGATATGAAGGTGGACAAGATCCAGGACCGTACCGTCACTCCTGCCGCAGATGTCGATGGCATCGCGGCGAAGTCGACGGAGATTCATCTTGGCATAGGTAAAAAGCTGGATGTCCGAAGCAACATTAAGACCACGGATGATGCGAAGCTCGAGGCGGACAAGATGGATCTCGGCAGCAAAGTAGATATCGGCAAGCAGCTCACACTTGAGAAGGCAGACAAGAACAGTGCAGTCAATATCGGTACGGGCGGAGATTGGGACGGGCTCAACAATTCCAAGTATGAAAAGATCAAGATTGGCGGCAATGGACAGAGCGGCGATATCAACATCGCGGGCACGACCTTTAAGAATCACATCGGATATTGAGACGACAGGAAATGTCAAACTGACGGGGACGAACAAGGCAGGGGCGGACGGAAAGTCTGACATGACGATTACGGCAAACACAGCAGAATTGCCGACGAATACTGATTCGCTTGCCGTTAAGAACCTCACGCTCAACCTCTCGGGCGGCATTGACCTTGGAAACGGCAAGGTGCACGGAGCAGAGGGCGGCAACATCAAGGTTGGCAATGTCCCTACGGGTAAGGACATCGTCATCAGTGACAATGCTTCTGATGCAGCAGCGGGAGACTTCCGCATTTCCTACCGTACGATCAACGACACCCTTGATGGCTTTAAGGGATTCGATGTTGCAGGCGACCAGCACGTGTACTTCTATGGCGGTGCGGTTAAGAAGTCCCTCATCGTAGCGGGCAAACAGGGTGTCGTGGTGCGGGATGATCGTCTCTATTACAGGGGATGGCACCAAGTTCGTTGTCAGTATCGGATCTGTCAACAAATCCTGGTGCTGCAGAGCAGCGACCAATAGTCATCAATGGCGGGTTTACGGTAGAACCGGAAAAGAGCGTTACGCTCGACGGAAAGAACGCTAAAGCTGAGCATCAATGTTGACCAAGACGTGACATGAAGAATAACGCGACATATCACTTTGGAGAAAGGGCGAGATAGCACTAAAGGTCGATGGGCAACTAGATACGAATGTCGACGCTGCAACTCGCGCGGCGGTGATGTCGTCTCTAAATAAGGATGCAACTGTAGAGGTCGTTGAGTGGATTACGCCTGTTTGGGTGGACGTGAATGCCAACAACGTGCGGTCGACGCAGGGGCGCAGCTCGATTCCGGCACTGACACGGTCGGCGCTCTTCGCGTGCATACGGATGAGATTATCACGCCGATGGCAGACGACAATACGACGAACATCGTCGGGAAAGAGCGACTCGTCATCACGCGCAAAGACGCAGGGCGACCTGACGCTCAACAACACTGCTGCGGGTGCGGGGCTTCACATCACGAGCGACCAGCTCAATGGCAAACTTTTGGCAATCGAGTTTGCAGAACTGGTACTTGGTGATCGATAACAGTACTGCCGTCATGATCGATGGCCTTAGGGCGAAACAACCGCGTCGTCGTCAAAGACGGCGGAGTCGGGCAAGGCGGTCATCGGCGCGGGCGGCCTCAAGGTCGGTACGGATGGCTCAGGAAAGGCGTATAACGTGACGCTTACAACGGGATCGATCGAAAATCCGGGCGGTGGTACGATGGAGATCGGCACAGGGTGCTGCGTTGAATCTCTATACGAACAGCATCGCCAAATCTTTGACCCGCGGCGGCCGTCGGTCCCTGCAGTCACAGGGACATGGAACTCTAGGCATTGGCACGTTTAACGGCACAAAGTCCATTGGACGTCGGCGATAGTGCAACAGGTGATCTCCTGCTGACGAATAGCACAATACGGTTTTTCGGGACGTATTCGGTACAGCATTGGTTGAACTCTCCCGTTTACAGGATCGGCAACGATACGCAGGGAACGATCAATGTCAGTGATTCTTCGCTGACGCAGAATACGACCCTGCAGGCGAAGCACATCAACTTCACGGGCGACATGACACTTTGGCTCAGGGCAAGATCCTGACCGTGAACGCAGTTTTGCAGGACGCCAGCCAGACGGCAGGGCAAGATCAAGACGGACACTCGCCGTAATCTCCTCCAGCCTGAACGCGACGGCACGGTCTGCCGCAGCCAGCAGCATCACGCTCGATAAGAACAACGAGATCGGCACGCTCGCGGCAGATGCGTTCTGCGGTCAACGTCAAGTCGGATACAAAGCTGACGATTGTACGATCACGACTCCGGCGGGAGCGCTGTCGCATCGCGTACGATTTCGGGGCGTCAAGGCGGGTTCTGTCACTTCGGGCAGTACGACGACGAATGGAAACATTAAACTCGCTGCCGATAGTATGACATTCACCGACGGAGTAGAGGGCAAGGGGACTCTCGAGCTTGAGCAGGCGACGGCGGGGACCAACTTGAACGTCGGGAAGACAGGAACGGGACTGACTCTCCCCACGAGCATCTTCGGGGGAATAAGATTAAGGACGGATTTGAGCACGTCTATCTTGGCCGGGAAGATGCAACAGGCACGACGAATGTCGGCGGCAGTCTGAACTTCCTTGATCCGACGACGATCCGATCCGGCAAGACAGCGGGGTCGATGAACCTCGACGGCACCACGAACATCACTACGAACGGAAATAACCTTGATCTTGAGTCGAAAAATCTGACCACCGATCCCGGCAGTCAAGTCAATACAGGTACGGGAGATCTCACGCTCAAGACCGATAAGATGGATCTGAAGGGGCGTATGGGGAGCAGCGGAGGGAAGCTCAACGTCCTTCCCATTTCCAGCAATCAGGATATCAGTCTTGGTTCGGACGACCCGACAAAGCTCTCACTGATTGATGAGTATTTCAATACGGTCAATGGCAATAACCCTGTGTTCTGGGGGTATGGGAGTGTCAATATCGGTGATCGGGGCGGTACGGGCAGACTCTGGCAGAGCGGCTCGATGAACATCCCGTTTACGGTTAATATCCAACAAGCAATCAACACCAGTACGGGTGGTGTCGATCTTCGCGGCACCATCAACACTCACGGCAGAGATTATACGGTCGACAGCCGTGCGGTCAATCTGGACAACGCGCACATCAATGCGGACAGCAATCCTGCGACGGGGGCTGGGCAGAACGGTACGGTCACCATTAAGACAGACCAACTGACGACACAGAATGGCAGTACGATTAAGGGACATGGCGATATTGTTTTTGATACCTATACGCCGGGAACGACGATCGCTTTTGGTGCACCTGCCTCGGGCGGTACGCCCGGCAGTTTGGTGCTGCCATCGAATATCTTTGAGGGCTCCGGTCTTCTTCAAAAAAATGCAGACGGTACGGGATTTAAGAAAATTCGCATCGGAGGCGTGAACGCAGGAAATGTCGAGGTGGGGAATATAACCCTGCCGGAGGGGTTGGCAAGCGGCGTTGCCATCAAGACTGGGCGGCAACGTCAGTTCAACTGGTGTCATGAAGAGTGTTCCGACCCTTGATGTCGATGCTGCATCGGTCAATCTGACGGGACCGAATGAAATCCAGAATATCGGCAATGTGACGTCTGCGGGCGGTGTCAACATCGAGACGAAGGGCGGCACAACGATTGCAGGCAAGGTCACGGGGAAGGATGCTCCCATCAAGATTACCAATTCAACCGGCGGAAATGTGACGATCGCGCCAGGTGGGCAGATCGTCGGCAAGGGGACCTCAGATATTGCCATCAATGCGAAAGATGGCTTCTTCATCAATAAGGGGGGGGCAAATGCACTTAAGACAGACCCGGGACAGCGATATATTGTACGGACGAAGGATTCGGTCGGCAATGTGTTGGACGGGCTCGTATTTAATGTACGCAAATATGGCGTGAATGACAGCAATATTACGTCTTTTACGCCGCCGGCGGGGCAGAGTGCACTCTTCTACGAGTATCAGCCGGAGCTGAAAGCTCTATGCAACACGCGCGTACGGTGATATCAATGCGGCATTCTTCAATGATGGTTCCGGATTCCAGATTGTCGATGACGGCGATCTGAAGCGGCGTGAACTCGATAAGGACGAGGTCAAGTACATCAGGGAGCACGTGAAGGATTCTGGTACGCATAACTTTGGTACGACACAGGCGACCGCAGCCAATGCTGATATCAATACGGCATCGGGCGAAGTGGAGCACGCAGCGGACGATGTTACGATGCGTGCAGGGATGCGCCATTATGGTTCGGATTCGACTGTCGCGAGTGAGAAGATTATCTATACCGGACATAATGATCTCAACTATAAGATTACGGTAGACTATCGCATCGTGCCGCGTATTGTCACTGTGACAGGAAAGACGGACACACAGAAATATAAAGGCTCGGGATATACCTATTCCGGTTATAATGGGGTCACGTTTGCCAACTTTGCGAACGGACAGACGGCATCATCGGCGGGAATTACGGCGGGGTCTATTACCTATACGCCGATTGCGGATTCCACACAGACGAGCGGCTATGCCCAGGGGGCAATCCACGCAGGGACCTATGATCTCGATGTGTCGGGAAACCTGAGGGCAGCAAACTATAATTTTGTTTACAAACCAGGAAAACTGACGATTCAGCCGCGCGAGATTCACTTTACTGCACCGGACGGCACGCGTGTTTACGGCAATGAAAATAATACCGCACAGCTGACGGGAAGCCTGTCTCATACGGGAGATTGGCTTGCTTCAGGTGACTCTTTTGACGCGTATACGGTTACGGCAACTGACAGCGCGAACCATGCCGTGACGAAGGAAACAGGCGTGGGCACCTACACGATGAAGGTGCAGGGAGCCACCATTGCCTCCAGCAGCGTTGCACGGGACGGGGATTACAAAATTCACCTCAACGCCAGGTACACTGACGATCAATAAGCGCAATGTAACGATTCGTGCGGGCAGTAAAACACGCGCATACGGGCAGGATAATGAACATGCAGTCTATACGGACGGCACGACAAACAAGATTCGTGTCGATACGAGAACGGCAACAACAGGACTAACGAGCTGGGATTCCATTACGGATGTGACCGAGTCGACCAACGCTCTTGTAACGACGAATGCGAATACAAGCGGACTTTGGACGAAAGTCTCAGGGGCTCAGTTCAGTCGGACTGGTGCGGATGCGAACTACAATATCAACTATATCGATGGTACGTTTTCGATTACGCCGCGCGACGTAAAGGTGACCGTACCGAATATGGAACGTGACTATAATAAGCCCAATCCTGCTGTAACTGCGTATACTATTGAACAGGGGTCCAGCGCGACGGGACGCGGATTGCTCCCGAGTGACAGCCTTACTGGCATTACGTCAACCTATGATGCGGGAATGACGCTGACAAAGCCGGCGGGTGTATATGCAGGTGCCATTCGCCTCAATCCACTGACAAGCAGTAATTTTTCGAGTACGAACGGAAATGTGTTCACAAACTATCGTTTTATTCCTGTGGCAGGAACACTTACAATTAAGGGCGGCCTTGGCCCCGGGACGCCGGCTGGCACAGCAATTGCTGCGGGAACTTCCTCTGCTGCGCACACAACAACGACTGTAGCGAGCGGCGGTGCAGGCGGTTCGGTCGGCAGTCTTACCGGCGGATCAGGAAGTATCGGCGGCGGCAGCACACCGAGTATAGGTGGACTTCCTGGCGGTGGCGGCGGTGGTACGGGTGCCGGCGGTGGCGGCGGTACTGGTGGAGGCGGAGGTGGCGCAGGCGGCGGAGCTGTTCCGACGCCGGGCACAACACCAGGCAGCTCGACCACGACAGGGCGGCGGCGACGACGGCTCAACCACGGGCACGGGCGGAACGTCGACCACAACGGGTGGATCGTCCACATCGACGGGCGGTTCTTCTACTTCAACAGGAGGTTCTTCCTCCAGTTCTGGTGGTTCGTCCACAAGCTGGCGGATCTTCCTCCAGCTCTGGCGGTTCGTCCACGGCGGAGCTCCTCCTCGGGCGGTTCGTCCAGCTCAGGCACATCGACCAGCGGCGGCTCTACGCCGGGCACGGGCACAGTCCCGGGGAACTACACCGACACCGGGCGGCAGCACGGGAGGCTTTAGCTTCACGGGCGGCGGCTCTGGCTCTGTTCCGGGAATGCCCGGCGGCAGCGTCGGCGGCGGTACGGCAATCCCGGGTGGCAGCTCGGGCGGCATCAGTGTCGTTGGCGGCGGCACGGGCAGCATCACCGGAAATCCGGGCGGCCTGACGGGCGGCACGACGATTCCGGGCGGCAGCTCGGGCGGTGGCGTCAGCCTTGGCGGCGGCCTCACGGGAGGTTCACGAGCACGGGCGTCGACCGGCGGTTCAACGCAAAGTACGGGCGGACTTACGGTGGCTCACCCGGCACCGGCGTTACGGGTGGAACGACGCCTAGCACAGGGTGGGCCTCACCGGTGGTTCAACGCCAGCGAGTGGCTGACTGGTGGCTACACCGAGCACGGGCGGCACGGGGACAACTCCGGGCGGCTCGACGGGCTCGACACCGAGTGCAGGAACGACCACAGGCGGGTCGACCCCGAGCACGGGCACGACGACCGGTGGCACAACGCCAAGCACGGGTGGTTCCACGACGGGTGGCGGTACAACACCGGGAACGACAACAGGTACGACAACGGGCACAGGTGGCTCGTCTGCTTCGAGTACAACAACAGGCGGCGGAACGACCGGGCTCGACCACGGGCACGGGCGGTTCTTCCACTTCAACAGGAGGTTCTTCCTCCAGTTCTGGTGGCTCGTCCACAAGCGGCGGAAGCTCCTCCTCGGGTGGCGGCTCGTCCTCCGGTTCGGGCACGTCGACCAGCGGCGGTTCTACGCCGGGCACGGGCACAGTCCCGGGCGCTACACCGACACCGGGCGGCAGCACGGGAGGCTTTAGCTTCACGGGCGGCGGCTCCGGCTCTGTTCCGGAATGCCCGGTGGCAGCGTCGGCGGCGGTACGGCAATCCCGGGCGGCAGCTCGGGCGGCATCAGTGTCGTTGGCGGCGGCACGGGCAGCATCACCGGCAATCCGGGCGGCCTGACGGGCGGCACGACGATTCCGGGCGGCAGCTCGGGTGGCGGTGTCAGCCTTGGCGGCGGCGGCCTGACGGGTGGTTCTACACCGAGCACGGGCGGTCTGACCGGCGGTTCGACACCTAGCACGGGTGGCCTCACGGGAGGCTCGACACCGAGCACGGGTGGCTCGTCCACAATGGGCGGCGGCTCTACGCCGGGAACGACAACAGGCACAACAACGGGCACAGGTGGCTCGTCTACTTCGAGTACAACAACAGGCGGCGGAACGACCGGCTCAACCACGGCACGGGCGGAACGTCGACCACAACGGGTGGCTCTTCGACCAGCACGGGCGGTTCATCTACCTCAACGGGCGGTTCTTCCTCCAGTTCTGGTGGATCGTCCACGAGCGGCGGAAGCTCCTCCTCGGGCGGCGGCTCGTCCTCCGGTTCGGGCACGTCGACCAGCGGCGGCTCTACACCGGGCACTGGGCACAGTCCCGGGCGCTACGCCGACACCGGGCGGCAGCACGGGAGGCTTTAGCTTCACGGGCGGCGGCTCTGGCTCTGTTCCGGGCATGCCCGGCGGCAGCGTCGGCGGCGGTACGGCAATCCCGGGCGGCAGCTCGGGCGGCATCAGTGTCGTTGGCGGCGGCACGGGCAGCATCACCGGCAAATCCGGGCGGCCTGACGGGCGGCACGACGATTCCGGGCGGCAGCTCGGGTGGCGGTGTCAGCCCTGGTGGCGGCGGCCTCACGGGAGGTTCTACACCGAGCACGGGCGGTCTGACCGGCGGTTCGACACCGAGCACGGGTGGCCTCACGGGAGGCTCGACACCGAGCACGGGCGGCACGGGGACAACTCCGGGTGGCTCGACGGGCTCTACGCCGAGTGCAGGAACGACCACAGGCGGGTCAACCCCGAGCACAGGAACAACAACCGGTGGCACAACGCCGAGCACGGGTGGCTCGTCCACGCTGGGCGGCGGCTCTACGCCGGGAACGACAACAGGCACAACGACGGGCACAGGTGGCTCGTCTACTTCGAGTACAACAACAGGCGGCGGCACGACCGGTTCGACTACGGGCACGGGCGGAACGTCGACCACGACGGGTGGCTCGTCCACCTCGACAGGCGGTTCCTCGACAAGCACAGGTGGATCGTCTACCTCGACAGGTGGTTCTTCGAGCAGCACGGGCGGTTCTTCTACTTCAACAGGAGGTTCTTCCTCTAGTTCTGGTGGTTCGTCTACGGGGGGTGGATCTTCGTCCAGCTCTGGCACGTCGACCAGCGGTGGTTCTACGCCGGGTACTGGCACAGTCCCGGGCGCTACACCAACACCGGGCGGCAGCACGGGAGGCTTTAGCTTCACGGGCGGCGGCGCCGGCTCTGTCCCGGGGATGCCCGGCGGCAGCGTCGGCGGCGGCACAGCGATTCCGGGCGGCAGCTCGGGCGGCATCAGCGTCGTTGGCGGCGGTACGGGCAGCATCACCGGAAATCCGGGCGGCCTGACGGGCGGCACGACGATTCCGGGCGGCAGCTCGGGTGGCGGTGTCAGCCTTGGCGGCGGCGTACTTACCGGCGGCTCGACACCGAGCACGGGTGGCCTCACTGGTGGTTCAACGCCAAGTACGGGCGGACTTACCGGCGGCTCTACGCCAAGCACGGGTGGCCTCACGGGAGGCTCGACACCTAGCACAGGTACATCCACGGGCGGCACGGGGACAACCCCGGGCGGCTCGACGGGCTCTACACCGAGTGCAGGAACGACCACAGGCGGGTCAACCCCGAGCACGGGCACAACGACCGGTGGCACAACGCCGAGCACGGGTGGCTCGTCCACAACGGGTGGCGGTACAACACCGGGAACGACAACAGGCACAACAACGGGCACAGGGTGGCTCGTCTGCTCGAGTACAACAGGCGGCGGCACGACCGGGCTCGACCACGGGCACGGGCGGAACGTCGACCACAACTGGTGGCTCGTCCACCTCGACAGGCGGTTCCTCGACAAGCACGGGTGGAACATCTACCACGACAGGAGGCTCTTCCTCCAGTTCGGGCGGTTCGTCCACAAGCGGCGGAAGCTCCTCCTCGGGCGGCAGTTCGTCCAGTTCGGGCACATCGACCAGCGGCGGCTCTACGCCGGGTACTGGGCACAGTCCCGGGCGGCTACACTGACACCGGGCGGCAGCACGGGAGGCTTTAGCTTCACGGGCGGCGGCTCTGGCTCTGTCCCGGGAATGCCCGGCGGCAGCGTCGGCGGCGGCACGGCAATCCGGGCGGCAGCTCGGGTGGCATCAGCGTCGTTGGCGGCGGCACGGGCAGCATCACCGGAAATCCGGGCGGCCTAACGGGCGGCACGACGATTCCGGGCGGCAGCTCGGGTGGCGGCGTCAGCCTTGGCGGCGGACTTACGGGAGGTTCTACACCTAGCACGGGCGGTCTGACCGGCGGTTCGACACCGAGCACGGGCGGCCTTACTGGTGGTTCGACACCGAGCACGGGTGGACTCACTGGCGGTTCGACACCAAGCACGGGTACGTCCACGGGCGGCACGGGAACAACCCCGGGCGGCTCGACGGGCTCTACGCCGAGTGCGGAACGACCACAGGCGGGTCAGCCTCGACGCACGGGCACAGCAACCGGTGGCACAACGCCGGGCACGGGCGGAACGTCGACCACAACAGGGTGGCTCGTCTACTTCAATAGGCGGTTCCTCGACAAGCACAGGGTGGATCGTCTACCTCGACAGGGGGCTCTTCGACCAGCACGGGCGGTTCTTCCTCTAGTTCTGGTGGTTCGTCTACAACTGGTGGATCTTCGTCCAGCTCTGGCGGCTCGTCCACGAGTGGTGGAAGCTCCTCCTCGGGCGGTTCGTCCGGTTCGGGCACGTCGACCAGCGGTGGTTCTACGCCGGGTACTGGCACAGTCCCGGGCGGCACGCTGACACCGGGTGGCAGCACGGGAGGCTTTAGCTTCACGGGCGGCGGCTCTGGCTCTGTCCAGGGAATGCCCGGCGGCAGTACCGGCGGCACGGCAATTCCGGGCGGCAGTTCGGGTGGCATCAGCGTCGTTGGCGGCGGCACGGGCAGCATCACCGGGCAAATCCGGGCGGCCTGACGGGCGGCACGACAATTCCGGGCGGCAGCTCGGGCGGCGGCGTCAGCCTTGGCAGCGGTGGCCTGACGGGTGGTTCTACGCCTAGCACGGGCGGTCTGACTGGCGGTTCGACACCGAGTACGGGTGGCCTCACTGGTGGTTCAACGCCAGTACGGGCGGACTTACCGGCGGCTCTACGCCAAGCACGGGTGGCCTCACGGGAGGCTCGACACCCTAGCACAGGTACATCCACGGGCGGCACGGGGATAACTCCGGGTGGCTCGACGGGCTCACGCCGGTGCAGGGAACGACCACAGGCGGGCCAACCCGAGCACGGGAACAACAACCGGTGGCACAACGCCGGGCACGGGCGGAACGTCGACCACAACGGGTGGCTCGTCTACTTCAAAGGCGGTTCCTCGACAAGCACAGGGTGGATCGTCTACCTCGACAGGGGGCTCTTCGACCAGCACGGGCGGTTCTTCCTCTAGTTCTGGTGGTTCGTCTACAACTGGTGGATCTTCGTCCAGCTCTGGCGGCTCGTCCACGAGTGGTGGAAGCTCCTCCTCGGGCGGTTCGTCCGGTTCGGGCACATCGACCAGCGGTGGTTCTACACCGGGCACAGTCCCAGGGGCGCTACACCAACACCGGGCGGCAGCACGGGAGGCTTTAGCTTCACGGGCGGCGGCTCTGGCTCTGTCCCGGGTATGCCCGGCGGCAGCGTCGGCGGCGGCACGGCAATCCCGGGTGGAAGCTCGGGCGGCATCAGCGTCGTTGGCGGCGGTACGGGCAGCATCACCGGAAATCCGGGCGGCCTGACGGGCGGCACGACGATTCCGGGCGGCAGCTCGGGCGGTGGCGTCAGCCTTGGCGGCGGCGGCCTCACGGGAGGTTCCACACCGAGCACGGGTGGACTTATCGGCGGCTCTACACCGAGTACGGGTGGCTCGTCCACAACGGGTGGCGGTACAACACCGGGAACGACAACAGGCACAACAACGGGCACAGGTGGCTCGTCTACTTCGAGTACAACAACAGGCGGCGGCACGACCGGCTCAACCACGGGCACGGGCGGAACGTCGACTACAACGGGGGGCTCGTCCACATCGACAGGCGGTTCCTCGACAGCACAGGTGGATCGTCTACCTCAACAGGCGGTTCTTCTACTTCAACAGGAGGTTCTTCCTCTAGTTCTGGTGGATCGTCCACAGCTGGCGGAGCTCCTCTTCGGGCGGCGGTTCGTCCAGTACGGGCGGTTCGTCCAGCTCGGGCACGTCGACCAGCGGTGGTTCTACGCCGGGCACAGTCCCAGGCGCTACACCAACACCGGGCGGCAGCACGGGAGGCTTTAGCTTCACGGGCGGCGGTTCTGGCTCTGTTCCGGGAATGCCCGGCGGCAGCGTCGGCGGCGGCACGGCAATCCCGGGCGGCAGCTCGGGCGGCATCAGCGTCGTTGGCGGCGGCACGGGCAGCATCACCGGCAATCCGGGCGGCCTGACGGGCGGCACGACAATCCCGGGCGGCAGCTCGGGCGGCGGTGTCAGCCTTGGCGGCGGTGGCCTTACCGGTGGTTCTACACCGAGCACGGGCGGCCTTACTGGTGGTTCGACACCGAGCACGGGCGGCCTTACTGGTGGTTCGACACCGAGCACGGGTGGACTCACTGGAGGCTCTACACCGAGCACGGGTGGCTTCACTGGCGGTTCTACGCCGAGTACGGGTGGACTTACCGGCGGCTCTACACCGAGCACCGGTGGTGTAACTGGCGGCACAACGCCAAGCACCGGTGGTGTTACGGGTGGAACGACGCCAAGCACAGGCGGCCTTACTGGTGGCTCTACACCGAGCACGGGTGGCTCGTCCACAACGGGCGGCGGCTCTACGCCGGGAACGACAACAGGCACAACAACGGGCACAGGTGGCTCGTCTACTTCGAGTACAACAACAGGCGGCGGCACGACCGGCTCAACCACGGGCACGGGCGGAACGTCGACCACAACGGGTGGCTCTTCGACCAGCACGGGCGGTTCATCTACCTCAACGGGCGGTTCTTCCTCCAGTTCTGGTGGATCGTCCACGAGCGGCGGAAGCTCCTCCTCGGGCGGCGGTTCGTCCAGTTCGGGCACGTCGACCAGCGGTGGTTCTACACCGGGCACAGTCCCGGGCGCTACACCGACACCGGGCGGCAGCACGGGAGGCTTTAGCTTCACGGGTGGCGGCTCCGGCTCTGTCCCGGGAATGCCCGGCGGCAGTACCGGCGGCACGGCAATTCCGGGCGGCAGTTCGGGTGGCATCAGCGTCGTTGGTGGCGGCACGGGCAGCATCACCGGAAATTCGGGCGGCCTGACGGGCGGCACGACAATTCCGGGCGGCAGCTCGGGCGGCGGCGTCAGCCTTGGCGGCGGTGGCCTTACGGGAGGCTCTACACCGAGTACGGGTGGTATCACTGGTGGTTCTACACCGAGCACGGGTGGCCTCACGGGAGGCTCTACACCGAGCACGGGCGGCCTTACCGGTGGCTCTACGCCAAGTACGGGCGGCCTCACGGGAGGTTCTACGCCAAGCACAGGCGGCTTGACTGGCGGCTCTACACCGAGCACCGGTGGTGTAACTGGCGGCACAACGCCAAGCACCGGTGGTGTTATGGGTGGAACGACGCCAAGTACAGGCGGACTTACCGGTGGTTCGACACCCAGCACAGGTACATCCACGGGCGGCACGGGGACAACTCCGGGCGGCTCGACGGGCTCTACGCCGAGTGCAGGAACGACCACAGGCGGGTCGACCCCGAGCACAGGAACGACAACCGGTGGCTCAACGCCAAGCACGGGTGGCTCGTCTACTTCGAGTACAACAACAGGCGGCGGCACGACCGGCTCGACTACGGGCACGGGCGGAACGTCGACCACGACGGGTGGCTCGTCCACAATGGGCGGCGGCTCTACGCCGGGAACGACAACAGGCACAACAACGGGCACAGGTGGCTCGTCTACTTCGAGTACAACAACAGGCGGCGGCACGACCGGCTCAACCACGGGCACGGGCGGAACGTCGACTACAACGGGGGGCTCGTCCACATCGACAGGCGGTTCCTCGACAAGCACAGGTGGATCGTCTACCTCAACCGGCGGTTCTTCTACTTCAACAGGAGGTTCTTCCTCTAGTTCTGGTGGATCGTCCACGAGTGGCGGAAGCTCCTCTCGGGCGGCGGTTCGTCCAGTACGGGCGGTTCGTCCAGCTCGGGCACGTCGACCAGCGGTGGTTCTACGCCGGGTACTGGCACAGTCCCGGGCGGCACAATGACACCGGGCGGCAGCACGGGAGGCTTTAGCTTCACGGGCGGCGGCTCTGGCTCTGTTCCGGGAATGCCCGGCGGCAGCGTCGGCGGCGGCACGGCAATCCCGGGCGGCAGCTCGGGCGGCATCAGCGTCGTTGGCGGCGGCACGGGCAGCATCACCGGAAATCCGGGCGGCCTGACGGGCGGTACGACGATTCCGGGCGGCAGCTCGGGTGGCGGCGTCAGCCTTGGCGGCGGTGGCCTGACGGGTGGTTCTACACCGAGCACGGGCGGTCTGACCGGCGGTTCGACACCGAGCACGGGTGGCCTCACGGGAGGCTCGACACCGAGCACGGGCGGCACGGGGACAACTCCGGGTGGCTCGACGGGCTCTACGCCGAGTGCAGGAACGACCACAGGCGGGTCAACCCCGAGCACAGGAACAACAACCGGTGGCACAACGCCGAGCACGGGTGGCTCGTCCACAATGGGCGGCGGCTCTACGCCGGGAACGACAACAGGCACAACAACGGGCACAGGTGGCTCGTCTACTTCGAGTACAACAACCGGCGGCGGCACGACGGGCTCAACCACGGGCACAGGAGGATCGTCTACCTCAACCGGTGGCTCTTCGACCAGCACCGGGCGGTTCTTCCTCTAGTTCTGGTGGTTCGTCTACAACTGGTGGATCTTCCTCCAGTTCGGGCGGTTCGTCCACAGGCGGCGGAAGCTCCTCCTCGGGCGGCTCGTCCTCCGGTTCGGGCACGTCGACCAGCGGCGGTTCTACGCCGGGTACTGGCACAGTCCCGGGCGGCACGCCGACTCCGGGCGGCAGCACGGGAGGCTTTAGCTTCACGGGCGGCGGCTCCGGCTCTGTCCCGGGAATGCCCGGCGGCAGCGTCGGCGGCGGCACGGCAATCCCGGGCGGCAGCTCGGGCGGCATCAGTGTCGTTGGCGGCGGCACGGGCAGCATCACCGGAAATCCGGGCGGCCTGACGGGCGGCACGACGATTCCGGGCGGCAGCTCGGGCAGTGGCGTCAGCCTTGGTGGCGGTGGCCTGACGGGTGGTTCCACACCGAGCACGGGCGGTCTGACCGGTGGTTCAACGCCGAGTACGGGTGGCCTCACCGGTGGCTCTACACCGAGCACAGGTACACCCACGGGCGGCACGGGAACAACTCCGGGCGGCGCGACGGGCTCTACGCCGAGTGCAGGAACGACCACAGGCGGGTCAACCCCGAGCACGGGTGGCTCGTCCACAACGGGTGGCGGTACAACACCGGGCACGACAACAGGCACCACGACGGGCACAGGCGGCTCGTCTACTTCGAGTACAACAACCGGCGGCGGCACGACTGGCTCGACCACGGGCACGGGCGGAACGTCGACTACGACGGGGGGCTCGTCCACATCGACAGGCGGTTCCTCGACAAGCACAGGTGGCTCGTCGACTCGACAGGTGGCTCTTCGAGCAGCACGGGCGGTTCTTCTACTCAACAGGTGGTTCTTCCTCTAGTTCTGGTGGTTCGTCTACAACTGGTGGATCTTCCTCCAGCTCTGGGGGTTCGTCTACAAGCGGCGGAAGCTCCTCCTCGGGCGGTTCGTCCAGTTCGGGCACGTCGACCAGCGGCGGTTCTACGACGGGTACTGGCACAGTCCCGGGCGGCACAATGACACCGGGCGGCAGCACGGGAGGCTTTAGCTTCACGGGCGGCGGCTCCGGCTCTGTTCCAGGCATGCCCGGCGGCAGCGTCGGCGGCACGGCAATCCCGGGCGGCAGCTCGGGCGGCATCAGCGTCGTTGGCGGCGGCACGGGCAGCATCACCGGCAATCCGGGCGGCCTGACGGGCGGCACGACAATCCCGGGCGGCAGCTCGGGCGGCGGCGTCAGCCTTGGCGGCGGTGGCCTTACCGGTGGTTCTACACCGAGCACGGGCGGCCTCACTGGCGGCTCTACGCCAAGTACAGGCGGACTTACCGGTGGTTCTACACCGAGTACAGGTACACCCACGGGCGGCACGGGAACAACCCCGGGCGGCTCGACGGGCTCGACACCTGGCGCAGGAACGACCACAGGCGGGTCAACCCCGAGCACGGGCACAACAACCGGCGGCACAACGCCGAGTACGGGTGGTTCCACGACGGGCGGCGGTCTACGCCGGGAACGACAACAGGCACCACGACGGGCACAGGTGGATCGTCGACCTCGACAGGGGGCTCTTCGACCAGCACAGGCGGTTCTTCTACTTCAACAGGTGGTTCGTCCACGAGCGGTGGAAAGCTCCTCCTCGGGTGGCTCGTCCAGCTCCGGGTGGATCTTCTTCCGGTTCGGGTACGTCAACAGGCGGCTCCGAGACGAATACGCCGCAGGGGTCGACGCAGGTGCCGACCAGCGACAAGGTCATTGTCACGATGGGGAACAACCCTGAGACACATGACTATGTTGAGGGCTCGGACGGCTCGTTCGGCTTTGACCTCGGGAAGACACGCGGGATTCGTGGTGTGCATCACGAGGAGATCCCCAGCAGCACGGCTGAGGCAATCCCCGTCCTCTTTACGGATGGCGGCTCGCGCGATCTCGACGGCATCTATACGATCAACTATAGTCCTGCACGTCTGACGATCAAGCCTGCCTCAAAGAAGGGTGGACATTCCGGATCCGAAGGAAATTCGGAATATGACTGAGCAGACGCTCAACTTCCTCTATCAGACGGCAAACGGAACCTATGAGGTGACGTTTGGCAACGGCATGTGACGCTTTCTATCCGAAGGATGAACCGGCACTTACGATTGTGACGAGTTCGGACCGTAAGGCGGAACGCGCCGTGCTGGCATCGGGACTTCTCACAGCGATTGAGGATCTCGGTGTAACGCCGGTAGAGATCCGTGCAGTCTACATCTTCAAGGTCTTTTGCAGATAAACCGACTGCGTAGTAGTTTTTTCAGTTTATATAGAGCGGTACGGAAATGTTGGTTTTCGTGCCGCTCTTTTCTGTGCCTGTCTGCGTAAGGATCTCTACGATCTTTTGACGACTGAGTCTGATCGAAAACAAAAAAACTTTGACTTTTTGTCATTTTTGCTATTGACTTTTTGTTTTTACGCGGTATATTCTTTATAGATTTTTGATTAGCACTCAGTTTTATAGAGTGCTAACAGAATTGAAAGGAGAGGGGTGAATGTCGAACGATCTGGATGAGCGCAAGAGCCAAATCCTATGGGCGGTCGTTGATGACTACATCGCATCGGCGGAGCCGGTCGGGTCACGGACGCTTGCGCAGAAGTACAATCTCGGCATCAGCCCCTGCCACCATTCGCAACGAAATGGCGGATCTGGAAATGCTCGGTTATCTGGAGCATCCGCACACATCCGCCGGGCGTATTCCGTCGTCGAAGGGCTATCGCTTCTACGTCGACGGGCTGCAACCTATCGCTCCGGTGACGGACGCCGAGAAGGCAAAGATTCACGATTGGTACAAAGGGCGCGTGCGGAGGCTCGATGAGGTGTTCCAGAAACGGCGCGCCTCATCGCCGATGTGACACATAACGTGTCGCTCGTGCTGCACCGCAGGCCGCACAGTCCACGTTCCGCATGCTGCAGTTCCCTGCCGCTTGATCTCGGTCACGCGATTGCCGTCCTCATGACGGATGCAGGATTCGTCGAAAACCGTATCGTCGAGATTCCCGACGGTGCAACGTTCGCGGACTTCCAGCGCATGGCGGGCGCGGTGAATCAGACGCTTCGGGCAAGGCACTCCGTGCTGTGACAAAGCAGGATATGCGCCGCATCCGCGATGCGATCGGCGATGAGTCGATCTTCGTCGCGGCGGTGGAGGTGATGCACCGCGCGCTCGAAGGGCGTGAGGATGGTCGTCTCTACCTTGGCGGGACCGCGCAGCTCCTCAGCAATCCCGAGTTTCAGGATCTCGATCGCGTACGCGCGATGCTGCTCGTCCTGAGCGCGAGGATCTCGTGAAGGATATCCCGCATACCCATGCGGGAGAGGGCCTGACCGTCACGATCGGGCGCGAGAACGAGAGCAGTACGTTTTGGGACAGCAGCTTTCATCACGGCGACCCTATCATGTCGACGGGAAGCTGCTCGGAACGATTGCCGTGCTCGGACCGACGCGGATGGAGTATGCGAAAGCAATGCGCATCCTTGACTATGTCAATACGAATTTGACAGAAATGATCTATCAATTAAAGTGGTAGGAGAGGTGAACGGCTTGCAGGGAAGAAGAGAAAGTACAGGACATGGCAGAGGGGCAGCCTGAGGCTGCTGCGGATGCTGTGACTGAGACGGATGCGGCGGACGCACCCGCAGGGGAGGAGGACAGCACCCCGACCGAGGCGGATAAAATTGCCGCACTCGAGGCGGAGCTGAAGGAAAAAGAGTGATCGTGTCCTGCGCCTGCAGGCGGATTTTGAAAAACTTCGCCGCCGCACGGCGAAGGAAAAAGAAGAACTCGCCGCCGTCATTACACAGAATATGCTCAGCGATCTGCTGCTCCTCGATAATTTTGAGCGTGCACTCGCCGTGGAGCAGACGGATGTTGAGGCGTTCCAGAAGGGCGTCGAGATGATTCATACGCAGCTGCGCGAGGTCATGCAGAAAGCACGGCCTTGAGACCATCAAGGCAGAGGGCAGCCTTTCGATCCGAATTTCCATCAGGCAGTGATGCGCGTGGAGGATGCGGATGCGGAGGACGGCACGATCACGCAGGTGCTCCAGAAGGGCTACCAGGCAAAAGGACGTGTGATCCGTCCCGCGATGGTGCAGGTCGCCGGTAACTGAGGGAACACTGATACATTCAGCACTACCATCTTGACGCATCTTTTTGCCCACACTTCGGCGGAAAATCCTCCACAGAGCACCACTCTGCGTCCGGTTTTCCACCCTCGTTCGGACAAAAATCTACGCCAATCTGGCAGACCTCATTTTATCAGTGATTCCCTAACGAAATAATATCTTTTATGATTTTTGGGGGAATATAACATGGCTAAAGTAATTGGTATTGATCTTGGTACGACGAACTCGGTTGTCTCCGTGATGGAGGGCGGCGAGCCGGTCGTTATTACGAATCCTGAGGGCAGCCGCATCACGCCGTCTGTCGTCGGTTTTACGAAGGACGGTCAGCGTCTCGTCGGCCGCCTCGCGAAGAATCAGGCGGTGTCGAATCCTGACCGCACGATCTCGTCGATCAAGCGTCACATGGGTGATCCGAACTATCATGTCACGATTGACGGAAAGAGCTACACGCCGCCCGAGATCTCGGCAATGATTCTGCAGAAGCTCAAGAGCGATGCAGAGGCATATCTCGGCGAGACCGTCTCGCAGGCGGTCATCACGGTGCCGGCATACTTCAACGACAGCCAGCGTCAGGCGACGAAGGATGCGGGAAAGATCGCAGGCCTTGAGGTGCTGCGTATCATCAACGAGCCGACGGCGGCGGCACTTGCCTATGGTCTGGATAAGGATCAGGATGAGACGGTGCTCGTCTTCGACCTCGGCGGCGGCACGTTCGATGTCTCCATTCTTGAGCTGAGCGAGGGCGTGTTTGAAGTCAAGGCGACGAACGGCGACACGGTGCTCGGCGGCGATGATTTCGACAAGAAGATCATGGACTGGATGGTCGAGGAGTTCAAGAAGGTGAACGGCATCGACCTCTCGCAGGACAAGATGAGTGCACAGCGTCTCATCGAGGCAGCTGAGAAGGCGAAGATCGAGCTTTCGAGCATGAGCCAGACGAACATCAACCTGCCGTTCATCACGGCAGATGCAACGGGGTCCGAAGCATCTCGATTTGACGCTTTCGCGTGCAGTTCGATGAGCTGACGGCTGACCTCGTGGAGCGCACGATGGTGCCGACGCGCAAGGCGATGGAGGATGCGGGGCCTCGGGCAGCGACATCGACAAGATCATTCTCGTCGGCGGCTCGTCCCGTATCCCTGCGGTACAGGAAGCCATCCGCAAGATCCTGGCAAGGAGCCTTCGAAGGGCGTCAACCCGGATGAGTGCGTCTCCATCGGCGCAGCGATCCAGGGCGGTGTCCTCGTCGGTGAGGTCAGGATGTCCTGCTCCTCGATGTTACCCGCTTTCGCTCGGCATCGAGACCCTCGGCGGCGTCTGCACGAAGATCATCGAGCGCAACACGACGATCCCAACCTCAAAGAGCCAGGTGTTCTCGACGGCGGCGGACAATCAGCCGGGCGTTGAGATCCATGTCCTGCAGGGCGAGCGCGAAATGGCAGCGGGCAACAAGACCCTCGGCCGTTTCCAGCTGACGGACATCCGCCCGCACCGCGCGGCGTACCCCAGATCGAGGTCAAGTTCGACATCGATGCAAACGGCATCGTCAATGTGTCGGCAAAGGATCTCGGCACGGGCAAGGAGCAGAAGATCACGATTCAGTCCGACAGCGGCACGAGCAAAGAGGACATCGACCGCATGGTCAAGGAAGCCGAGGCACACGCTGCCGAGGATAAGGCGCAGAAGGAAGCCGTCGATGCGCGCAACACGGGCGACTCTCTCGTCTATCAGGCGGAGAAGGCGATCAGGATCTCGGCGAGAATGCGGACAAGGCACTCGTCTCCAAAGGTACAGGCAGGCATTGATAAGCTGAAAGAGGCGCTCAAGGGTTCTGACATCGAGGGCGATCAAGTCCGCGACGGAGGAAGTCCGCCAGCCGCTCTATGAACTTTCTGCCGCTGCCTATCAGCAGGCACAGCAGGCGGCGGGTGCCGCCGGTGCGGCATCGGGCGCGGAGGCAAATGCCGGCGCAGGTGCGCAGGGCGCGCCGCAGGACGACAATGTCGTCGATGCGGAGTTCACCGAAGTCAGGGACGATGAAAGTAGAGGTGGTATCGTGAGCGAGAAACGCGATTACTACGAAGTCCTTGGGCTCAAAAGGGAGCCTCGGACGACGAGATCAAAAAGCATACAAGAAAGCTCGCGCGCAAGTATCACCCCTGACCTCAACCGTGACGACCCGAAGACCGCTGAGGAGAAATTCAAGGGAGGTCAACGAGGCGTACGATGTGCTGAAGGATCCGAAGAAGAAGGCGACGTATGACCAGTTCGGTCACGATGCCTTTGACCCGCGCCGCGGCGGTGCGGGAGCCGGAGGGGAAACCCCTTCGGCGGCGGATTCGAAGGCTTCGATATGAACGATATCTTCGATATGTTCGGCATGGGCGGCGGTGGTCGCCGTGCACGCAGACAGGGCCCCGAACGCGGGGCTGATCTGCGTTACGATCTGGAGATTTCGTTTGAGGAAGCGGCATTCGGCAAGGAGGTCGAGCTCTCCATTCCGCGTGAGGAGAACTGTCCGACCTGCGGCGGCTCCGGTGCGGCAAAGGGCTCGAGGCGGAGACCTGCCCGACGTGCCACGGCACGGGACAGGAACAGGTCATGCAGCGGACGATGTTCGGCAATATGATGAGTGCACATACGTGCAGCCAGTGCCACGGCACGGGCAAGATCATCAAGACGCCGTGTCCTGACTGTCATGGCACGGGCCGCAAGCGCGTGACGAAGACGATCAAGGTCAATATTCCGCGCGGCGTGGACGACGGCCAGCGCGTCCGTGTGACGGGCGGCGGCGAGGCGGGCGTACGCGGCGGTGCGAAACGGCGACCTCTACGTCTACATCTTCATCCGGCCGCATAAGCTGTTCCAGCGGCGCGGCAACGATGTCATCATCGAGATCCCGATCACGTTCGTGCAGGCATCGCTCGGCGATACCGTACAGGTGCCGACGCTCGACGGGGCGGTCGATCTTAAGATTCCGGCGGGGATCCAGACGGGGACGGTTCTGCGCGTCAAGGGCAAGGGGATCCCCAGTCTGCGTGGCACGGGACGCGGTGACGAGCATGTCCGCGTCAAGGTCACAACGCCGCAGAAGCTCTCAGCGAAGCAGAAGGAACTCCTCAAGGAATTCGCGGAGCTGAGCGGCGATGCGGTGAATCCGGAGCAGAAGAGCTTTACGGAGAAGTTCAAGGATCTGTTTACATAATTTCCAAAGGAATTGCTGCATGTATTTGTGCAGCAGTTCCTTTTTATTTTGAGATGAAGTGCAGATTTCAGCATATCTGTACTTCGGGAACAGATAAACGTATGGTTTCCTTGAAAAATCGCCGTTCCCGTGCTAGAATAGCATGACTATGTATGCTGCGGGAGGGATTCCTTTGTACGAAAAAGTAGATACAAATCTGGATTTTGCCGCGCGCGAGAAAGCCGTTGCGGATTTTTGGCGCGAGAATCATATTGCACAGCGTGCCGTTGACCAGCGTGAGGGCTGCGATACGTTCACGTTCTACGACGGCCCGCCGACGGCGAATGGACGCCCGCATATCGGGCACGTTTTGACGCGTGTCATCAAGGATATGCTGCCGCGCTATCAGTCGATGAAGGGGCGCAAGGTGCTCCGCAAGGCGGGCTGGGACACGCATGGGCTGCCCGTCGAGCTGGAGGTCGAGAAGGCGATCGGCATCAACGGCAAGGAGCAGATCGAGGAGTACGGCATCGAGCCGTTCATCAAGAAATGCCGTGAGTCCGTCTGGAAGTATAAGAGCATGTGGAGCAGTTCTCCGATGTCGTCGGCTTCTGGGCGGATATGGAGCATCCCTACATACGTATGAGAACGACTTCATCGAGTCCGAGTGGTGGGCATTGAAGGAGATCTGGAAGAAGGGGCTGCTCTATCAGGGGCATAAGATTGTCCCGTACTGCCCGCGCTGCGGCACGCCGCTCTCCTCGCATGAGGTGGCACAGGGCTACAAGGATGTCACCGAGCGCTCTGCCATCGTGAAGTTCAAGGCGGCGGACGAGGATGCCTACTTCCTCGCATGGACGACGACCCCGTGGACGCTTCCGTCGAACCTCGGCCTTTGCGTGAACCCGAATGTAACCTACGTCAAACTGCGCGTCTACGGCAAGGTCTACTACCTCGCCGAGGCGCTCGTGGACAGTGTGTTTGACGGCTCGTGGGGCGAGCGTGAGGAGCTCGCCAAGATGAAGGGCTGCGAGCTCGAATACCGCAAATACGAGCCGCTCTATCCCTTTGCAACGCAGGATGTGCGCGACAAGGCATTCTTCGTGATCTGCGACGACTACGTTACGACGGAGGACGGCACGGGCATCGTCCACACGGCGCCGGCATTCGGCGAGGACGATAACCGCGTCTGCCGCAAGTACAATATGCCGTTCGTCCAGTTCGTCAACGAAAAGGGCGAGATGACCGAGGAGACGGATTGGCCGGGCGTCTTCGTGAAGGATGCGGATCCGCTGATTCTCGACGATCTCGAAAAGAGCGGCAAGCTCTTCAAGGCACCGGAGTTCACGCACAGCTATCCACACTGCTGGCGCTGCGACACGCCGCTCATCTACTACGCGCGCGCCTCGTGGTTCATCCGTATGACGGCCGTGCGCGATGAGCTCGTCGCGAACAACAAGACAGTCAACTGGATCCCGCCGTCCATCGGCGAGGGGCGTTTCGGCAACTGGATCGAGCACGTGCAGGGATTGGGGCATCAGCCGCAACCGCTACTGGGGACGCCGCTCAATATATGGAAATGCTCCTGCGGACATGAGCACGCGGTCGGCTCGATTGCAGAGCTGCGCGAGCTGCAGCCAAACTGCCCGGCGGACATCGAGCTGCATCGCCCGTACATCGATGCGATCACGTTCCCGTGCCCGGAGTGCGGAGAGACGATGCACCGTGTGCCTGAGGGTCATTGACTGCTGGTTTGACTCGGGTTCCATGCCGTTTGCTCAGTGGCACTATCCGTTTGAAAACAAGGAAATCTTTGAGAAATACTTCCCGGCGGACTTCATCTCCGAGGCCGTCGATCAGACACGCGGCTGGTTCTACTCGCTGATCGCCATCAGCACCCTTCTCTTTAATAAGAGCCCCTATCGCAACGTCATTGTGCTCGGCCATGTGCAGGATAAAGACGGGCAGAAGATGAGCAAGTCCAAGGGCAACGCCGTTGACCCGATGGATGCGCTCGGACGGCACGGCGCAGACGCGATCCGCTGGTACTTCTACGAGAACAGCGCGCCGTGGCTGCCGAACCGCTTCCACGACGATGCTGTGCAGGAGGGCGCGCGCAAATTCATGGGGACGCTGTGGAACACCTACGCGTTCTACGTGCTCTATGCGAATATCGACGAATTCGATCCGACCAAGTACACGCTGGACTATGACCAGCTTTCGGTGATGGATCGCTGGGTGCTCTCGCGTCTGAACACGATGGTGCGCACGGTGGATGACTGCCTCGGACACTATCGCGTCACAGAGGCGGCCAAGGCACTGCAGTCCTTCGTCGAAGAGCTGTCGAACTGGTACGTGCGCCGCTGCCGCAGCCGCTTCTGGGCGAAGGGCATGGAGCAGGATAAGGTGAACGCCTATCTGACGCTCTATACAGCACTCGTGACGACGGTGAAGGCGGCGGCGCCGATGGTGCCGTTCATCACGGAGAGCATCTACCGCAATCTCGTCTGCTCCGTGGATAAGAACGCGCCGATCTCGGTGCACCTCGCGGACTTCCCGACGGCAAACGAGGCGTGGATTGATCCCGCGCTTGAGGACAATATGGAGGTCGTGCTTGAGGTCGTAACGCTCGGCCGTGCGGCACGCAACGCAGCGAACATCAAGAATCGCCAGCCGGTGGGGCAGATGTATGTCAAGGCGGCGCATGAACTGCCGGACTTCTTCGTGAAGATCATCGAGGATGAGCTGAACATCAAGGAGGTCATCTTCCGCGACGATATGTCGGACTTCCTCGCCTATCACGTCAAGCCGAATTTCCACGTCCTCGGGCCGAAGGTCGGCAAGCAGATGGGCGCGGTCAAAAAGGCACTCGAGGCGAGCGACGGTGCAGCCGTCAAGGATGCTCTCGCCGGGGATGGAAGCTATACGCTTCATCTGCCCGACGGCGATGTCACGGTGACGGCAGAGGATGTTGAGGTGACGGTCTCCCAGCGTGATGGGTATAACTGCCAGAGTTATGGCGGCGTGACGGTCGCTCTGTCGACCACGCTCACCGAGGCGCTGATCGAGGAGGGCTTTGTCCGCGAGATCATCAGCAAGGTGCAGACGATGCGCAAGGAATGCGGCCTTGAGGTGACGGATCACATTGCGCTCGACCTCTCGGGCAACCCGCGCCTCGTCGAGATCGCGCGCAGGAACGAGGCGTTCATCCGCGAGATCACCCTTGCCGACAGCCTCTCCTGTGATGCGCCGATGGGCACGAGCAAGGAGTGGAACATCAACGGCGAGAAGCTGACGCTGAGCATTAAATAATAAGAAGTTTTTTGGAAGATGGCTGTTGTGCAAGGATTTTTCGTCCTCGTACAGCAGCCTCTTTCTATTGACAATATGGGGGCGGGACGTATAATAAGAATGAATCAGTGTGTTATTGAGGGGAGTGATCGCATTGGTAAAATTCAGTTACTACGGACATGCGGCATTTTTGCTGGATGATGGGACGCATAAGGTGCTCGTTGACCCCTTTTTGACAGGGAATCCGTCGCGAGCGTTAAGGCGGACGATGTGGCGTGACTATATTCTCGTTTCTCATGCGCACGGAGATCATCTGGGCGATGCGCCGTCGATCGCAGCGCGTACCGGGGCGAAGATCGTCTCGACGCCGGAGGTCATCAGTGTCTGCGAGAGTCAGACACTGGCAGAGATTGCATCCTGCCCGATGAACATCGGTGGTTCGCTCAATCTGCCGTTCGGCAAGGTGCGTATGACCTTCGCCCAGCACAGCGCGGGCGTGGCAGGCGGGATCGCCTGCGGGTTTGTCGTGCATATCGGCGGCAGGACGGTCTACTATGCGGGCGATACGGCGCTGTTCAGCGATATGCAGCTCATTGGACGCAAGGACAGCATCGACTATGCCGTTCTGCCCATCGGCGATAACTATACGATGGGGCTTGAGGATGCGGCGATGGCGGCGCAGTGGGTCAACGCGGGGCACGTGATCCCCGTTCACTACAATACGTGGCCGATCATCAAACAGGAGGCACGGCATTACAAGGATGTGACGGAAGCCATGACGCGGGCCAGAGTGCATATCATGGCGCCCGGAGATACGATGGAGCTTTGATGCAGGTGCGGAAGACGCCTCTGCTCGTTCTCCTCGGCCCTACGGCAGTAGGCAAGACGGCGCTCTCACTGCAGCTCGCGGAGCGGCTCGGCACGGAGATCATCTCGGGGGACTCGATGCTCGTCTATCGCGGCTTTGACATTGGCAGTGCGAAGCCGCGTGCGGAGGAGTGCGCTCGTGTGCCGCATCATCTTGTCGATGTGCTCGATGCCGATGCACCGTTCTCCGTGACGGAGTTTGTCGCGCGCGTGTCGGAGCTCGCACGTGACTTTGATGCGGCAGGGCGCCTGCCGTTCGTCGTCGGCGGGACGGGGCTCTGCGTCAAGGCACTCGTCGAGGGATATGACTTCAACGTGACGCAGGAGCATACGTGCTTTCGTCATGCCATGGCGGGGATTGCCGCACGCCGCGGAAATGCCCGCGTACATCGCTTCCTCGCGCATCGTGACCCCGCTGCGGCAGAGCGGATCCACGCGAACAATCTGCGCCGCGTGATCCGTGCGCTCGAGGTTGCGCTACGGTGATGAGAGCATCTCGCGTGCGCGTGCGATGGAGCACGGGACAATGCCCCTATGATGCCCTCGTGATCGGGCTCATGCGGGAGCGGGTCACATCTCTATGCGCGCATCAATGAGCGCGTTGAGGCGATGTTTGCCGCAGGGCTCTGCGAAGAGGTGCAGCATCTTTTTGGATCAGCGGTGTGCGCCGTGATGCTCCGGCGATGAAGGGGATCGGCTATAAGGAGACGGCGGCGTATCTCGCAGGGAGAGATCACGCGCACGGAGGCGATCACGGCCGTGCAGACGGCAACGCGGCATTTTGCGAAGCGTCAGCTGACGTGGTATCGGCAGATGCCCCACATCCGCTGGTACGATGCGGATGCGTGGACGGAGCCGGAGCTGTTGGAGCGCATTTTAATGGATATAAAGGAATGGCAGACAAAAGGAGAGGCAAAGGATGACGGCCAAGATCATCAATCTGCAGGATAACTTTCTCAATCAGGTGCGCAAGGACGGGATTCCTGTGACGATTCATCTCGTGAACGGCTTTCAGATTAAGGGGACGGTGCGCGGGTTTGACAATTTCGTCCTCATGGTGGATGCGATGGGAAAGCAGCAGATGATTTATAAGCATGCGGTCTCGACCATCACGCCGGCACAGCCGGTGCGGACGGGCGACGATGCGTCGTAATCACGCCGAACAACGCTGCTGTACCGCCTGCGGTGCAGCGGCTTTTTCCTTTTTATCTGTTCTCTGATGGAGGAGGAGCGATGAAGCAGCGAGGGATTTGAGATCGTCTCAGCGTACGCAGGGGCAGGCGTGCTGCTCCCCGAGCGTAAGACAGGGGGCGAGTGCGGGCTATGATCTTGCAGCAGCGGTTGCCGTGGATATTGTCCCGCAGGACTTTGCCATGGTGCCGACGGGGGTCAAGGCGTATATGCAGGCGGATGAGGTTCTGCTGCTCTACATTCGCTCAAGCATGGCGGTGAAACGTCAGCTCATGCTGATGAACGGTGTCGCCGTGATCGATGCAGACTACTATGGAAATGCGGACAACGAGGGGCATATTATCGTCCCCCTATACAATTACGGACGGGAGCCCGTGTCGATTGCGGCGGGGGAGCGGATCGCGCAGGGCATCTTTACGCGGTATCTGACGGCAGACGGCGATATGGCGGGATGCGGACGAGTGCGCAGCGGCGGTTTCGGCTCGACGGGCGCATAGCAGCATCCGTACGCCTACATTTTGACAGGAAAACGAAACTCATTTATAATGATGTCGGTATGACTTTGGGGTAAACGGTAGGATTTGCCCACACAGGAGATCTTTATGAAACTTTCAACGAAGGGGCGTTACAGTGTCACGGCGCTCTATGAGCTCGCCCTGCGCTACGGCAAGGGCGTTGTTCCGCTGCATGCGATTGCGGCGACACAGGGGATCTCCGAGCACTATTTGGAGCAGCTGATGGTGCCGCTGCGCCGCGCAGGACTGGTTGAGAGTGTGCGCGGAGCGCAGGGGGCTATACGCTCGCGCTCCCACCTGAGGAGATCACGATTGGGCGGATCATCACGGCCGTGGAGGGCCCGATCGCCCTCGTGGACTGCCTGCTGACGGATGCGGAGGCACGCGACCAGAGCTGTGAGCGCGCCGGGAACTGCGTGACGCGTCAGATCTGGGAGGAGGTCTGTGACAGCATCAACAGTGTGTTGAACAATATTGCCCTCTCCGATCTCGTGCAGCGCGGGCATCGCCGTGCGGGGTGCAATCAGTGATGCCGGTCTACCTCGACTATGCCGCCACGACGCCCACTCGATGCGCGTGTCCTCATGGCGATGCAGCCGTATCTGACGGAGGTGTGCGGGAATCCATCGAGCCTGCACTGCTTTCGGACAGGCGGCGCGGCGCGGCGTCATGCGTGCACGGGAGGAGGTGGCGGCGCTCATCGGCGCGTCTCCATCGGAGGTGTTCTTTACGAGCGGCGGGACGGAGAGCGATAACTGGGCTCTGCGCGGTCTGGCGGAGGAGCGGCGAAAGGCAGGGCTGCCGGCATATCGTGACCTCCGCCGTTGAGCATCCTGCCGTGCGCGAGACCTGCCGCGATCTGGCGGCACACGGGTATGCACTGACGGAGGTGCCCGTCGATGCCGCAGGGCGCGTTGCCCCGTCCGATGTGGCGGCGGCACTGCGTGAGGATACGGCGTTGGTCACGATCATGACGGCGAACAACGAGGTCGGAACGCTTCAGCCAATTGCGGAAATCGGTGCGCTCCTTCGGGCACGCGGGATTCCGTTTCATACGGACGCCGTGCAGGCGGCGGGGGCATATTCCGCTCGATGTGGAGGAACTGCACGTCGATGCGCTCTCGCTTTCGGCGCATAAATTTTGCGGTCCGAAGGGCGTCGGCGTGCTCTACGTGCGCCGCACGTTGCGGATTGCCCCGCTTCTGCATGGCGGCGCACAGGAACGCGATATGCGCGCGGGCACGGAGAATGTGGCGGGGATCGTCGGCTGCGGCTGTGCGGCGGCGATTGCCCGCGTGGAGATGGGCGCAGAGGACGTGCGCCTGCGCGCTGCGGCTGCGTCGCTGCGCACCGCACTTTCGGACATCGACGGCATTCGATTTTACGGGACACAGAGAGGAGCGGCTTGCGGGCATCCTGAGCTTTGGCATACGGGACATCCCGCAGGATACGCTGCTCATCCGTCTGGATCTCGCGGGCTTTGCCGTATCGGGCGGCAGTGCGTGCAGTGCGGGCGCAGCGCATCCGTCCCACGTCCTGTGTGCGATGGGCTGCCCGCCGGAGGAGGCGCGCACAGCGATCCGTGTGAGTCTCGGACGCTTTACGCGCGAGGACGATGTGGCGGCGTTTGCCGATACGGTTCGTGCCATCGCAAAAGAGTAGAATTACGGAAGCACTGATAAAATCAGCACCGCCATCTTAGCGCATCTTTTTGCCCTGCTTTTGTCGGCAAATCCTCCACATAGCCCTCGCTATGCGTCCGGTTTGCCTCCTCAATCGGACGAAAAATCTACGCCAATCTGACGGACTTCATTTTATCAGCGATTCCTTACCTGAAAAAATTTGTTTTTGCCGCGCACTTTGTGTATAATCAAAAGAAATGTGGGTTCATTGCGTGATATTGTAGACGTGATATTCTAGATTGGTATAGATCAGGAGGGAACTTCATGGTCGGAGACATCCTGCGCAGCGCTCGTGTCAAGCAGGGACTGACAATTGCAGATATAGAAAAAGGGACAAGCATCCGTGCCCTTTACATCGAAAGCATTGAGCAGGGCAATATCGACAACCTGCCCGGCATGGTCTATGCCAAGGGCTTCGTCCGCAATTATGCGGGCTTCCTGCATCTGGATGCAGAGGAACTGGTGCAGCAGTTCGCAGAGGAGAACGGCACGGCGGCCGCTCCAGCGGCACCGACCGCCGAGGAGAAGCCGCGGCGCATCTCACTCAACAACATCGGCGATGCGTCGCTCTCTGAGATCTCCATCGGCGGCAGGAGATCTTCCTCTGCGGGAATGCTCGGCAAGCTGGTCGCCGGTATCGTGGTGCTCGTTGCACTGGTCGGCGGCGGCGCGGCACTCGTCTCGTTCATCAATTCTCCTGCGCGTGAGACGGCCGCCCCGACGGCACCTGCGCGTGCGGAGAGCCAGCCGACGCAGACGCCGGCAGCAGAGGCGAACGCCGTGGATGAGGCGCGCGGCATCGCCGGCGAAGGATGTGCGCGTGAGCGTGCGCCTCACCGAACGCTGCTGGACGGAGGTGACGGTTGACGGAAAGACCGTCTTTGAGGGGCTGCTCGAAGAGGGCAAGACCGAGAACTGGCAGGGCAAGGAGTCCATCGTTCTGCGTGCGGGCAACGCCGGAGCACTTGAGGTGACGGTGAACGGGAAGAAGCTCGGCACGTTCGGCGATGAGGGCGCTGTTGTAGAGCGCACCTTTACGCGGACGACGAAGTCACTGGAGGATGCAGCTGCCCCCGGCGGCGATGCGGGACGGCGAGCAGCCGAAAAAGAGTACAGCGAAGCGTACGCAGAGCCGCGGTCAGTAACGTGATGCGTGAGAGAGGGTGAGGGCAATGCGATGCCCTTTTTGCAAAGAACCGGACAGCCGTGTCATTGATTCCCGTGCGGCAGAGGAGGGAATGACCATCCGTCGCCGCCGTGAGTGCGGAAAGTGCGGCCGGCGGTTTACGACGTATGAGGTGGTGGAACGTCTGCCGCTCATGGTCGTCAAACGTGATGGCTGCCGTGAGCCGTTCAGCCGCGACAAGCTGCTGACGGGCATCATACGCTCCTGTGATAAGCGCGACATCTCGATGGAGCAGATCACAAATTTCGTCGCGGAGATCGAGCATGAGATCCGCAACCGCACGGAGCCCGAAGTGCCCTCCGAGAAGGTCGGTGAGATCGTCATGGAGCATTTGAAGGACTTTGACGAGGTCGCTTACATTCGCTTCGCCTCGGTCTATCGGAAGTTCGATGATATTACGAATTTCATCGAGGAACTGGAGACGCTGCGTGCACATCGTGAGAAAGAATGAAAGGCAGAGTGGGGATTGGATCATCGGCTGAGGGAACGCCTGCGGGCACGTCTGGCGCAGGAGCGCGGGTATTATCGCTATCCTGCGGGCGCGCGCACGCGATTTGCTCTCGTCTATCCCAATACTTACTTTGTCGGCATGTCGAACCTCGGGCTGCACATTGTCTATGCGCTGCTGAATGAGCGCAGTGATACGGCGTGTGAGCGCGTCTTTTTGCCCGATCGCGATGAGATGCCGCGCTATGTGCGCACGAATACGCCGATGATGAGCGTGGAGACGCAGACGCCGCTCGCGGACTTCGCCATCGTCGGCTTTGCCATTTCGTTTGAGATGGATTATTTTCATGTCGCGGAAATGCTCGCGCGCAGTCATATCACACCACTTGCCGCGGATCGCACGGCACATGACCCCCTCGTTATCGCGGGGGGGCCATGTGCCACGTTCAACCCCGAACCGCTCGCTGCACTGATCGATGCCTTTGTCATCGGTGAGGGGGAGGCGATCCTTCCTGCGATGATGGACGCCTATCATGCGGGGCTGCATGCGGGCGACGACCGCGCGGCGCTCCTGCAGCGGCTTTCTCATATCCCCGGGGTCTATGTCCCGGCACTCTATACGCCCGCATACGATGCGGCGGGGCATCTGACGGCACTCCTGCCGCAGGCGGGGGCACCGTCCCATGTGGCGCGGCAGTGGGTGGAGGATCTCGACGCTCACCCCGCCCATACGGTTGTCATTACGGACGATACGGAGTTCAGCTTTTACCTCATCGAGACAGCGCGCGGGTGCGGACGTCACTGCCGCTTCTGCATGGCGGGCTACTGCTTTCGCCGCCCGCGCAACCGTTCTCTCGCCGTCATCGAGGGCGAGGTGCGCGACGCCCTGCTCTACGGCAAAAAGATCGGACTCATGGGCGCGGCGATCTCGGACTACCCAGAGATCGATGCCCTCTGTCGCTCCATTCTCGGGGAGGGCTCTCGATGTCGGTCGCGTCCTTCCGCGCGGACTCCGTGACGAAGGAACTCGTTGAGTCGCTCGCAGCGAGCGGACTGAAGACCCTGACCATCGCCCCCGAGGCGGGCAGTGCGCGGATGCGCGCGGTCATCAACAAGGGCATCGAGGAACATCATCTCTTCACGTCAGTTGATCTCGGGGCGGCGGCACATATCCTGAATTTCAAGCTGTATATCATGGTGGGGCTGCCCTTCGAGGCGGATGAGGACATCGACGCGATCATCGACCTCACGCAGCGCCTGCGTTCCTACATGGACGAAAAGGGCTGCCGCGGCACACTGACGCTCAGCGTGAATCCCTTCGTTCCCAAGCCGTTTACGCCGTTTCAGTGGATGGCAGCGGCGGAGAAAAAAGCGCATGGACGCGGTGATGAAGCGCCTGACGCAGGCACTCAGCCGACACAAAAAGATCGTCGTGCACTTCGAGTCACCGAAGGAAGCGCGTGTCCAGTCCATTCTCGCGCGCGGCGACCGCCGCCTTGCCGCACCCCTCATACGTGCGGCGATGGGGCGCGGGGCAAAAGATCTCGCGGCAGAGATGCGTGCGGACGGCCTCTCCGAGGAGGGCTATCTGGCTCCCGCGTGGACGGAAAAAACATATCTGCCTTGGGATCATCTCGACATGGGCTTTTTCCAAACACTATCTGTGGCAGGAATATGAGCGGGCAAAGGCGCTCCTGCCGACACCGATCTGCTTCGACGGCTGTCTGCGCTGCGGTGTCTGTAAACCTGCGGAAAGGATGACGGTATGAGCTTTGTACTACGGCATCTCGGCAACAATCTGTGGAGCGGGCGGCTTGATCTCTTTCCGAGCGACGCACTCGTGCATGGGTTCTCGGCACGGCAGGGCGGCGTCAGTGCTCCCCCGTATGATACGCTGAACATGGCATTGCACGTGGAGGATGACCCGCGGCTGTGGGAGAACCGCAGGCGGTACTGCGCAGCGCTGGGGCTTTCGGCAGAGCGGATCTGCACACCGCGACAGGTGCATGGGACGGAGATCGTACGCGTTTTTCGCCGCGATGCGGGGCGCGGTGCGCGGGACTATGCGGACTGTATCGCCGACGCAGATGCGCTGATCACGAATGACAACGATGTCACCTCCTCCTCTGCTATGCGGACTGCGTGCCCGTCCTCCTCCATGACCCTGTGCATCATGCCATTGGCTCGTTCACGCCGGCTGGCGCGGGACGGTGGAGCGGATCGGGGCAAAGACGCTTGCACGCATGGCAGAGGAGTTCGGGACAAGACCCTGCGGATATTATGGCAGGGATCGGCCCTCCATCTGCGCCGACTGCTATACGGTCGGCGACGAGGTCGCTGCGCAGTTTCCGCCGCGCATTTTTCGCATGACGCGGAGCGGATCGTCGCAGAGCGAGATGGGAAATACCATCTGGATCTATGGGCGGCGAACCGCCTTGCACTGGAGGAGGCGGGCGTCCCTCCGCAGCAGATCGACAGCGCACAGACGTGCACGTCGTGCGATCATACATGGTTTTACTTCCTATCGTGCCGCAGGCGGCAGGACGGGACGTCTGGCGGCAGTAATGGAGCTGAAATGAGTGAAGGAACGATGATCGGGGAGCAGATTCAAAAGGTGCGTGCCGAGATCATGGCCGCGCGGGACGCGGCGGACGCACGTCTCGAAGGATGCGCCTGAGGAGCTGATTGCCGTGACGAAAAACCATCCCGTCGCGGCGATGCAGGAGGCCATTGATGCGGGCATCATGAACATCGGGGAGAACCGCATCCAAGAGGCGCTGGACAAGGCGGAGACGCTTGAGCGCGAGGTAAAATGGCATCTGATCGGGCATCTGCAGACCAATAAGGCGAAATACGCCGTGCGCCAGTTCGACCTCATTCACTCGGTTGATTCCGTGCATCTTGCACAGGCGGTGAACCGCGCGGCGGAGAAGTTCGGTAAGGTGCAGAATATCCTCGTGCAGGTCAATCTGGCGCGTGAGGAGAGCAAGTCCGGCGTCTACCGCGAGGATCTCGACGAGCTCCTCGCGGCGATTGATGGAATGGATTCGGTTCGCTTGCAGGGTTTTATGTGTATTGCGCCGAATTATGAGGATGTAGAGCAGTGCCGTCCGCTCTTTCGTGCGATGTACGAGCTGTACGGCACGATCAAGGCGGCAGAGCCGCACAAGGCAGACATCCGCTACCTTTCGATGGGCATGACACACGACTATCGCATTGCCGTCGAGGAGGGAGCGAATCTCGTGCGTGTCGGCACGGCGATTTTTGGTGCACGCAATTATACCCTAGGAGTGTGAGGGATTGTGAAGATTTTCAAGAACTTATTCGGTATCTCGTCCGAGGAGGATGAGGAGCTCGAAGAGCGGGAAGAAAAAAAGCCTGCGCCCGTGACCGAGATCGGCTCGCGCACGGGACGACAGCGCGTTGAGACAGGAGCCAATCTCTCGGGCTTTCCTGACTTTACCCCGCCGGCAGGCGCAGCGGCAGGGGCTACACCGATCGACAACGTCGTTGCGGCATATCCGCATGAACGTCGTGGTGATCGAGCCGCAGTCATTCGACGATGCGCAGCAGGTGGCGGTCAATCTCCAGAAGAAAAAGCCCGTCGTGCTGAATTTTGAAAAGACGGAAAAGAGCGTCGCGAACCGCATCATCGACTTCATCAGCGGAACGACGTACGCACTCAACGGCGACATCAAGAAGATCAGCAACAATGTCATTCTCTGCGCGCCGAGCAACGTCAACGTCAGCTACCCGAGGATGAACACCGACTGGGGACAATATGCCCTTCATGGATCGGTAGGCGCACATGCAAGGCGCATGGAAGATCGGCATCATCGGCGGCGGTGCAATGGCAGAGGCGATGATCGCGGGCATGACGGCGGAGAAGGGCGTGCCGTCGCCGCAGATCTATGTATCGGATCACAAGGCGGCACGGTGCTGCGCACTTCATGAGCAGTATCACGTAAATGCACAGGTCGGGGCAGAGGATTTTCTGCCCCGTATTGACGTTCTTGTTCTGGCGGTAAAGCCTCTGCCGCGCGTGCGGCAATGCAGGAGACGGCACCCTCTGCTGCGCAGGGATGCACTCGTGATCTCCATCGTGGCAGGGCTGACGATGGCGCAGATTGCGGCGGAATATCCGGGGCACCCGATTGTCCGCGCGATGCCGAATACCCGCTGGCCGTTGGCGCGGGGATGTCCGCCTATGCGTGCAGCGACGATGCGGATGCGTCCGCACGCGAGGCGGCGAATGTCGTGCTCGGCACGGCGGGACGCGTCGTCGAGGTAAAGGAGCATGACCTCGATGCGGTGACAGGGCTTTCGGGCAGTGGTCCAGCCTATGCGTTCCTCATGATCGAGGCGTTGACCGACGGCGGCGTTGCGGCCGGGCTGCGCCACGAGACGGCGTCTCTGCTTGCTGCACAGACGCTGCTTGGCGCGGCGCAGATGGTGCTCGATGGGGCTGCGCCCTGCCGCTCTGCGCGCTGCCGTGACCAGTCCCGCAGGGACGACGGCGGCGGGGCTGCGCGTCATGGAGCGCGCCGGCGTGCGCCCGCGCTCATCGAGGCGGTTCTTGCCGCGGCGGAGCGGTCGAAAGAACTCGGTAAACAGTAACAGTTCGCAGTACGATTTCCCAAAGGAGGGGACTATGGCATCAGAACAGAAGGAGCGGATTCTCCGCTTTTATCGCGGCAGTGAAGGGAGGAGACGGCGGTGCGCCCTGCTCGACCTCGCAGAGACCGTCATCAAGACGCGCAAATTTCGCATCAGTCCCTTTCTTGACCCCTATGGGCAGGAGATCGCCGAGACGATCCGCGCGAGCTATGATGATCTGCAGCTCGACTTTGACGGCGGCTATCAGGGGGCAGAACGCGCGCGTGCGATGCTGCGTCATCGGGACTTTGCGGGGCGGACGGAGGACTTCGGTATCGCCTGCGTAGAGGCAACGTGGAACGGGCAGTTTGCACGGCTCACGCATCGTGATGTCCTCGGCGCAGTGATGGGGCTGGGGATTGAGCGCGAGATGATCGGCGACATTCTGCCTGCCTCCGATGCGGCGAAAATCCTCTGCGATGCCAAGATTGCCCCGTTCCTGATCGAGAACTTGACGATGATCGGCGCGGTCGGCGTGAAGACCGCACCTGCGGAGCTGACGGAGATCGCGCCGCGTGAGGAGCGGACGAAGGAGATCCGCGCGACGGTGGCGTCGCTGCGGCTCGACTCCATCGTCGCAGCAGGGTTTGGCATCTCGCGCAGCCGTGCGGCGGACGATATCGCCGCCGATAAGGTAAAGCATAACTGGCAGAGTGCGGCGAGTGCCTCCAAGACAGTCAAGGAGGGAGATGTCCTCTCCATGCGCGGGCGCGGCCGCGTCGAGGTGACTGAGGTGCGCGGTCAGACGAAGAAGGGCCGCACGGTTGTTGTACTGCATCGATTCTTTTGAAGAAAGGCGGGAGCGCGATGCTGACACCGATGGATATTCATGCCAAGGAGTTTGGTCGGAGTTTTCGCGGATTTAACGAGAACGAGGTCAACGATTTTCTCAATGAGATCATGAAGGCGTACACGGCGGTACTGGATGAAAATGAGCGACTGCGGGGCGAGCTGGAGCGTGAACGCTCGGCGAACGGAGAGTTCCGCCGCATCGAGCAGAGCATGCGCGAGACGCTCGTCGTCGCGCAGAAAACGGCGGAGGAGATGAGCACGAGCGCCAAGCAGGGGCGCCGACCGCCTGCTTTGAGACGACGGCGAAGGAGGCGCAGAACATGCGCCGCGAGGCGACACTGCAGGCAAAGGCACAGCTGGACGAGGCCGCGGACAAGGTGCGTGCCATCGTGGCGGAGTACGAGCGGCTCGTCCGCGAAAAGCATCAGTTTCTGCGCCGCATGAAATCCAATGTGCAGGCAGAGCTCGCCCTCATCGAGGATGCCATCGCAGAGATGCCGGACATGGTGCATGAGAAAGAAGGTACCGCCCTGCGCCTCCTGCAGCCGCCGATAAAACCGAAGGACGATGCCGTGAAGGAACAGGAGGACGATTGAAGACGATGATCGGGTGCGGAAAAGGCCGTACTGCTCTTTGGCGGGACAGTACTGGATCAAAGCGGTGAAAGCGTACGTCGCATCGACCATGCTGCCGGGGAGAGCATCCCCGTCATTCCGTCATACCTCCATCTGACCTACGTGCTGAACGCGGGGCTGCGTTCGGGATCTTCGAGCGTCAGCAGTGGCTCTTTTTGCTCACCGCCGCGCTGTTCTTCCTCGTATTCCTCTTTCTCTATCCGCGTCTCGCGCGCGGCAGCTCACTCATTCACTACGGCAGCGTCGCCTTTGCGGCAGGAGCACTCAGCAACATGGCGGATCGGATTCGCCTCGCACACGTCATCGACTTCATTGATTTCCGCGTATGGCCGGTATTCAATATCGCGGACATCGCCATCGTGGTGAGAACGATCTGCGTTCTTTGGGCGCTCTTCGTGCAGAAGAAGGAGTTTCTTCCGTGAGCACATTTATTTCCGATCAGGCAGGGGAACGGCTGGATGTATTCCTCGTGCGGCGGCTGCCGACCCTCTCGCGCAGCTACGCACAGCGTCTCGTCGCAGAGGGCATGTAACGGTGGACGGGGAGCGGCGCAAGGCGAATTTTAAGCTGAGCGGCGGCGAGACCGTAGCGTGCATTATCCCCCCGCAGAGGCAGTCGAGATCCGTGCAGAGAACATCCCGCTGGATGTCCTCTGTGAGGATGCGGACATCATCGTCATCAACAAGCCGCGCGGCATGGTCGTGCACCTGCCGCGGGCGTATGTACGGGACGCTCGTCAACGCCCTGCTCCATCACTGCAGCGACCTCTCGGGGATCAACGGAGACCTGCGCCCCGCATCGTTCATCGCCTCGATAAGGATACCTCGGGCGTGATGGTCGCCGCGAAAAACTGACATGGCACATCATTTTCTCGCCCGCCAGATTCGGGACAAGGAGGCACGGCGCAGTACCGCGCCATCGTATACGGGAACATCGTCGAGCGCGCGGGCGTCATTACGGGGGACATCGGACGGCATCCGACGGATCGCAAGAAAATGGCGATTGTCCGTGAGAACGGCAAGCCCGCGACGACCCACTTTTGAGGTGCTTGAGCGGTTTCGGTGACTACACCTTTGTCGCCTGCCGTCTGGAGACGGGGCGGACACACCAGATTCGCGTTCACATGACGAGCATCGGACATCCGCTGGTCGGCGATACGAAGTACACGGCGAAGAAGAACCCCTTTGCCATCGCGGGGCAGGCACTGCACTCGCTGACCCTCACGCTGACACATCCGCGTACGCAGGCGGAAATGACGTTCACCGCGCCCTGCCGGCGGACGGATGGAGATACTGCACACTCCGAAGGAGCTGATCGCATGACTGAGTTTAGAGAAAAGGCCGTGCTGATGGATGAGGACGGCATCCGCCGCGCCCTCATGCGCATCGCGCACGAGATTGTAGAAAAAAATCATGGAACGGAGCATCTGGTGCTCGTCGGCATCCGCAAGCGCGGCGTACCGATGGCGGCACGGCTCGGCGCGGAGATCGCACAGATCGAGGGACGGGAACTGCCGCGCGGCGTGCTCGACATCACGCTCTACCGCGACGACCTCAACGAGCTCGCCTATCAGCCCATCGTGCACACGACGGAGATCCCCTTGACATCACGGACAAGACCGTCATCCTCGTCGATGATGTGCTCTACAGGAGGACGATACGGGCGGCGATGAACGCCCTGCTCGACCTCGGGCGGCCGCGCATGATCCAGCTCGCCGTGCTCATCGACCGCGGACATCGCGAGCTCCCGATCCGCGCCGACTACGTTGGCAAGAACGTACCGACGGCATCTGCCGAGGACGTATCGGTGCAGCTTTCATGACACCGATACGGAGGAAAAGGTCGTCATACGCGAGCGCGTCTGAACGCGGCGGATAGACCGCCTTCCCATTTGACAAAAAGGGTTGTTATTACGAAGACAGAGACCTCGTAATAACAACCGCTATTTCATTATGGCGGAGAGGGTGGGATTCGAACCCACGGTGCGTTGCCGCATCACCGGTTTTCAAGACCGGCTCCTTAAACCACTCGGACACCTCTCCGTACACTGTATGGAATACAATACTTTGCATTCTATCAAAAAGGCGTCGCCGCGTCAATAGCTGCGCGTTTTTTTGCCATGCACAGATGAGCGTACCGACAAAAACCAATCAGCGCGGGCATAGCCCACCCCATCCCGAGGGATGCGAGGGAGCGCTCTCCTGCCGTGCACAGGGGCAGGCATCCATGAAGACGCGTTCTGCAGAGCGGGCGGCAGTGCACGGAGAAAGTCGAAGAAGGCGGCCGCACTCGTGCCGACAATGCTCCACACATAGAGCGGGCGACGATAGCCGATCAGCCCCTCGATAAGACAGAAAGCGATGAGGGACGATGGCGACGGGATAGAGAAAGTAGAGCACGGGAGGGAATATGCGATGATGCGGCTGAGGCCGACATTCGATATGGCGAGATGAGAACGCGGCGAAAGATCACCGTGTATTTTGTATAGGAAAAAACTGCGCGGAAAGAGCGCGGCAAACGTGGACGCGCACGCTGTGACGAGGCCGATGGAGGTCTTGAGACAGGCACAGGTGATCGTGATGCCGAGCAGAACGCCGCCGTACGCGCCAAAAGTAATGCGCCGCAATATGGGCGAGCACATCGCCGCCGTTGGCATCGATGCCGTAGACGGCGCGGCTCTGTGCACCGACGTAGGGTGAGCGCGAGATAGATGAGCGCCATGAGCAGCGTGCTGAGACTGCCTGAGAGGATCGTGCTGTAGGGAGAGATCAGCAGGGCGAGGAGAGCCCAGAGGCGACGGATGGAGTCGACGAGGATACTGCCATAGGCGAGCGCGGCGAGCACATCCATCGTATTATAGCCCTCGAGCAGCCCCGGTAAAAAGGCATTCTCTGCGTACGCTCCTGTGGGCGACATCGCCCACGCTGCCCATCGGCTCTCTTAGTGCAGCGACGATCATGATGGCAGGAAAAAGAGAAAGAGCGGATTCAGCACCTTGCCGATCCAGATCAGAATCCCCGACGGGCGCAGGGAAAAAGAGCACCACGGCGAAAAGAGCGCGGTAAAGGCGAGGGCAGAACATCGTGCAGGGGCAGGGGCGACGAAACGGCAGAACGCCAACCTGAAAGGAGACGGTCGCCGTACGCGGGATGGCGAAGAGCGGCCCGATGCAGAGATAGAGCGCGCAGGTAAAGAGCAGGGAAAAACGTCGCCCCACCCTGTTTCCGATCGCGGAGAGACTATCGCTCGCTGTGATGCTGATCGCCGCAATGCCGAGCAGGGGCAGCCCCACGCCCGTGATGCAGAACCCGATGAGGGCGGGCAGCATCTCCATCCCCGCCCGCTGTCCCATCGACGCGGGAAAGATCAGATTGCCCGCACCGAAGACCAGACCGAAGAGAGAGATGCGACAAAGAGATATTCCTTTTTCGACAGCCGCTGTTTCATAGTGCCATGCTTTCTCAGTCCGCAAAAGAATCATAAAAATTTCAATAAATCGATTATACAGGGACACGCAGTTTTGTCAAAAGAATGCGGCAGATTATGTGGGCGAAAAAGTATGAGATGCAACGGGAGCATAACAGTGGATTTCTCTGTGTCCCATGAGAGAATATGGCTCAAACAGCATATTTATTCATAACACAGCGTAACTGTCCCCATGGCGAAGAAATAGATAACTAAGATGATGAAAAATATCTTTTGATCCTTTATTCCTCTGAGCACCTGCAGTTCATGATTGGTATGGGGGC